>Ga0209635_10000009_pt1 | contig 104765 bp, 106 predicted proteins | sample DeeMarSWOR230_32_FD_187463 | JGI IMG/M metagenome (GOLD analysis project Ga0209635, IMG submission 187463) | Marine sediment microbial communities from White Oak River estuary, North Carolina - WOR-2-30_32 (SPAdes) (version 2) | ecosystem: Environmental > Aquatic > Marine > Intertidal zone >...
AAACCTAAATGACCAAGTTAAAACTAGACTCTCCGAGGTAATCCAAATAATTGCCGAGGTAGCTCAGCCTGGGAGAGCGCTCGGCTGAAGACCGAGTTGTCGCTGGTTCAAATCCGGCCCTCGGCATTTTACTTTCTTTTGGAAAAGAACCTAGGCCAAGAAAATTTGAGCTATTATTAAAATTTGATTGATTGTTTTGGGGTTCTAAATAGTCTAAAATTGAAGATAAAGCCTGTTCTGTAACTCTGCTAAGATTTAAATTTCGATTTCTGGCTCTTTCAACTAAGTTTCTGTTAAGATACAGACTAACAGTAGTTTTGGTTGCTGTTTTATTGTGGTGTTTTCCACGTGGAACTCCAAGTTTTTTCCATGTGAAATTTTTTATTTTAATGTTCAAAAACCAAGATCTTATTCTTCAACATAAAAAAACGACATCTTATGTTATCGCAGGAAATAATGAGAAGAGAATATACATCTAGAAAAATCATTTTTTTTCAAATATTTTTTAACAGTTTCTGGGTTGGATTTATTAGGCAATTAGAACACCCACTGAATTAGTTATGCATTCAGTAATTAATTTTGATTATTATGAGAAATTCTTCAAAAAATAATTTACAATTTTGCTTTATCATAAATCCTATTTTTAAAGAATAAATGATTGGTTAATAATTATTTTATTATGGACGACTATGTTTACAGAGAAAGGGTGCCACTTGGAGTTCTTAATAAGGTTTTAATAGCTGTTTTTTCGATAATTGTTGTTTTTGGAACCTTATTTACGGTTTTATTAGTAGATTTATCCGTTGAAGATTTGTATGGATTCATTGTTGCTTGGGGAGTTTTAGCTTTTGTTTTGTTTCTGTTTTGGAATTACAGAAGACTTGAAATAAAGATCAACCACGATCTACTCTCAATCAAGTATGGATTCTTCAATAAGAAATCAATCAAGATAAAAGAAATCGTTTCGTGTCAAATCACTAAAGCGTCTTTTAGTAGATATGGTGGGAGTGGAGTTAGGTATGGTGTTGATGGTTCAACTGCTTACACCACATCATTTGGAAATGCTGTTGAGATTGTTCCAAAGAAAGGGCGAACTTTCGTTTTTTCATCAAAAAGTCCAAAAAAAATCTGCGAAATCATAAACGCAAGAGCCTAAGGTTGAACTTGGAATTAATTTCCTTTTTTCAACATTATCCTTTTGGGTGCATAATGTTTTATGATTATTTTTCAGCAGCAACTTTCAGCTTTTGGAAGCCATGCATAATACCTTTTTCAAGTTCCTTGCTTACTTTTAGCTTATCTATTACCTTGCCAAGAACTGAATAAGGCAGTTCATAAATCATTAAAAATACTATTTTTGTTCCCCTTTCTGTGGGATAAAGTCTAACTGAAAAAGTTGCTTTCATTTTTGAAGATATGGTTTTCCAACTTCGTTTCTGATTTTTTACAACTTCAATAACTTGTATGTCCGCTTCACTTTTTATGCCTGCAATTTCAACATATCCATGTGCAATTGCACCAGGCACATCTTTTTCTTTAGTAGTCCATTCAACCTTTTTTATGAAATCATACCATTCTGGAAGTCTTTCAAATGATCCTAATGGCCAAAGTTTTTCAGGTGTTGCGTTTATTTCAATATACTTTTCAATTCTTCCCAAAAAATCATCCCTTCCAATAATTTTAGCCTGAATCATAAATTCAAGCTAATTATATCTATACAAATTTCATTGATAATTAATTTGCTAATATTTTCTATATGTTTTCAAGTTTGCTTTATCATAAATTCTCTTCAACACTTCTAATCTTTGAGGATTCTTTCTTGCCCAGATATTTAGAGTATTGAGTAATTATAGTTCCTATTATTAGGACAGATGGAGCTAGAAATATTAGGAGTTGTTTTTTGTTCAATTCATTTGTAAGTTCTTGTTCATTTGCAATCATTTGTTCCTGGTAAAGAAGGATTAAAGTATCAAGTTTTTTAATCATAATTGTTTGCTCTGCTTGAAGTTGATCATAATCCATACTTCCCCATTTTTGCTCTTGTTCTTGTAAGTCAGAATCAGTTAAAACATTTTTAGCTAATTCAAATTGTGCAAGATTTTCAAGTTCCAATAACTCATTTTGCCTTTCTGACAGTAATTCTGGAGAATCCTTAGAGTTTGAAAGGAGAACATCAAGCTCTGTCCTTAAAATAAGAGATTGCAGTTTGATAGTGTTTCTTTTTTCAAGATTACTTTGCAAGGTTTCAATTTCCAGCTCAATGTCCTTTCGTAAATAATCCAAATCAGAAATTCTTCTATCAATTATTAATGGTAAAAGAACTAAATTTAGTAACATGGAAACAACAATTATAATGACACCAACTAGAAAAAAACCTATTTTTCTATCTACTTTTATCACCTCCAAAAAAATTCTTAAAGAATTTTCAAAATCAATAGTATTTGATTCTAAATATTAGTTTTTTAGCTATTTTAATTCAATTATTCATTCATTATTTTTAATAATTTAATATTTTTAAATCTACTTTATCATAAATTTCCTTAAGCATCTCTATTCCATGAGGGTTATAATGCTTAGCTAAGAAGTTCTTTGGCGCTCTCCCCTGAAAAATGTCAATAAGATTTCAAATAGAATTATGTTATGTTCTGAGTTAAACTTACCAAAAAAAGAGGTTACTTTTTTTTTTAAAATAAAACCTCACAAAAATAATACTCCATTTACTTCTTCATGAACCATTTTTTTAGGCTCAAGTAGTAACATTGAGAGAATTTCTTGAACATTCGTGCGTCTTTTTAAATATTGATCTAATTTAATGAGATCTTCAAAGGGGGCTGCCACTACTTTTGCAATAATATCGTACTCGCCAATAACTTTAAAGGCTTCTTTTACTTCTGCACAGTTCCTAAGTTCTTCAAGAATCTCTTTGGAAGAATTAAGATTGGTTTTTAAGCAAATAATTGCCTCTGGCATTAGAATCACCTCTAAAAAATCAGCTAGAAGTAATATTTCTCCTTATCGGCCTCAACAATAAATACTTCTGTTGAAATTAGCCAGAATTTACTTAGAATCATAACGACACTTCTTTTAAAAAAAATAATTTATTGCTTTTTCATAGATTTCCTTTAAAAATTATATACTGTTTAACTAAAATATTATCTTGCTATTTTTATTGGATCAAAAATCATTTTTAATCCCAAAATAATTATCCATATTGAAGCTGCTAAACCTGAAATTATTTCTGGAATAGCTACTGCTTTAAAGAAATCGGTTGAAAAATACAAAATCCAAGGTATTGCAACAATAACCGCGATTAATACTGTAAAAAGAGCCAAAGAAATTTTTCCATCAAAATAAAATGAGAAAAAAATTAAGAATAAAGATACTGGCAAAAATAAGAAGAACCCAACAGAAACTGTGTAATGAATAGGCCTAACATTTTCAGGAAATAATCCTATTGCTATAAGAAAAAAACAAGCTAAAATAAAGAAAAAAGAACTAATTCGCCCAAGCTTGTTATTTTCAAAAACAAGGTACAAACCTGAGGCAAAAAATAAACATAATATTCCACCTATAATTAAACCAAAATTAAAAAAGTACATTGTTTTGCCTAAAATAATACCAAGATCACTTAATGCATTTAACTCCCAACTAAATGATTCATGACTATTAATTGCTAAGAAAATAAGGCACATAGTAAGTAAAGGGGATATTACTCCGAAAATACTCCCTATTCGAATCCAAAAGGCTCTCTTTGACCTCAACAAGATTAATGTCTTGAATATTGTATAATTGCTCGGCTTTAAGATTTTTTCCTAAAGAAAGGATAAGATAAGAAAAATCGCAGTTCAATTTGGCTTTTTTTAACTTTAAAAACTTTTATCTTTCCAAGTCAATCAAACAAGATTTGGAATGAGTTCGATTAATTTGATATAAATACTTTACTTTTTTTGGGTAGGAGTCTTTAAATTCAGAATCCAAACATTTATTTTCATATAACATCCTTAAATTTTAATACTTCCAATCTTAAATTTAATAGGGAATTTGCAATGATTATCGATGGGAAGAGCAAGACAAAAAAAGCAATACCTGGATTCACGGCGTTTGTTCCATTTGGAATAATCCTAATTCACCGTGATAAGCCAATTATGTCGCTAAAGTGGGTTTTGTTGGTCTTGTTTCTTGAGACAGTCGCTATAACCACAATATTTACAAATATACAAGCAAACGATCCTGTATGGGCTTTATTTGGAGTTTGGGCCTTTATTATCGTTTGCAGACCCATTTATTTTTTATTAAGTCGAGCTAAAAGAACTAATCAAAATCAAAAGAATTTTGAAAAATTAACCTTTGGCAACTTATTCAAACTCTGCTTAGAAAATAATTTTGCTAATTACAGAATCGGACTATTATCTTGTATTCCATTGGTTGTACAAGCCCTTGTAGGGGGCTCAATTATTTACACTATATACGGAGGCGATTGGGTAATGCACACTCTAGCAGGATTTGGAATAGGCGCTGCAGCCTTTTTAGCTTATCGAACCTCTCTTGATAATTATAGCTACCAAAGATTATACTCATATTTTAAATTAGATAATATTCGCCTTCCTAAAATTGAGAGAAAGACAGGCTCTTTAGAATTTGTGATCTTTAGTGTAATAGTCGTGGCTTTCCTCTGGGAGTTGCTTGAATATACAGTTTTTATGATAAATCCAGCAAATTCATTAAGAATACATGCCGAAACATTATTCAACAGAACTATGGATTTTGGAGTTGCAATTTTTGGAGCAATCATTGCATGGTATCTAATCAAATATAGATTGAAATGGTTCTAATTTTACAAAGCAAAACCATCATACTAATAAAGAATAATTTAAAATTTTTTATTTTCAGAAATAAGAGCAATTAATTTTTTTTAGTTGTATCTGATTTTTTATCTTGTTGCATTTTCTTCTTATTTTCAATAGGTTAAAATAAAAAAACAAAGGAAGGGTAGAGATATTATTTATACTCTATTTTTTTAGGGAAAATAGAGAGGATATCTGTAATTGTTACTCTCCTATTAATCCAACTATTAACGCGTGTACTCCTTGTAATAAAAGACCTATTACCAATAGAATTACTAATATTGTCTCGCCAAAGGCAGGCCATACTATTACAGAAATCGCTAAGACAACAGCTAAAATGCCAAGTACTATCACAATTCCTTTTGATAATTTTGGCATTTTTGGTGACATTCCTGCCATTGCTGCAGTAGCTGCTCCGCCTACTATTAAACCTACAGCGAATAAGATAAGTTGTACAGCAATTGTGAGGTTTGGATAAAACCAAGCAATAAAACCAAGAGCCAACATTGCAATACCACCGATTACCATTAGAGCACGACCTCCTGAACTCAGATCAGGTAAGCCTACCCCCACTACTAAGAGTTCTATTCCAGCAACGATTAATGTTAAGGAGATCCATATTACTATTGTAAGTAAACCTAATTCGGGAAAAGCTATTACCGCAAATGCTAATATCAAAATCAAGATACCGAGGATAACAGATAGAGCACGGAACCAACCTGGTGCTTTTTCTGGAGTATTTTCTGTACTCAATATATCACCTCCACCAAATTTCTTCTATTCTTTCCCTTCTTTATGGGTTAGAGTATTTAAAACCTTTCAATAAGTTTAAGTCTATATATTTAAGCATGTAAATTAAAAAAATTAAGCAAGATTGTATAGTGATATTAAGAGCAACTTAGGTTGATCTTATTTGTGTTTTTGGATAATACAAAAACTATAGATCTCTGATAATGAGTTTTTTAAAATAACACTGACTAAATAAAAAATTACCATTCAATTTATATTATATTAACTTGAAAGAAAGAATAGGATGATAGATACTGGTTTTCAAGTCCTAATTCTAATTGGATCGCTTGTTGGTTTAGCTTCCTCAAGTCATTTTGCAGTAAAGTCAATGGAAGACATTGCAGAAATAACTGGATTAAGTGATATGGCTGCTGGATCTATTATTCTAGCTGTGCTTACTTCTGCTCCTGAACTCTTTGTTGCGATTTTCTCAGTTACTGGGGGCAACTCTGCAGTTAGTATTGGTGATATATTAGGATCAAATATCTTCAATATAGGTGCCATTTTGGGTTTACTTGGTATGTTGGGTTATCTTAGGCTTTGTTGTAGCGATATAATTTTGGACCTAGCTGATACGCTTTCAATCGTATCTCTTATACCTTTGTTCTTGGTAGCAACTCAGTATTTCTCTTTCGAGATACCTAGTCAACTGATAGGTTTAATTCTTCTGATTATTTTTATTATAAACACTTATTTGTTGTTGAAAAAGAAAAATAATAAACCTAAGCCTGTCTGTGAAATTCAACAAACTTGTAATTTGCAAAAAGAAGGTAAATCAAATCCTGAATTAGATTGCGATATGGGGAAAAATACACGTATAAACAAAACTAAGACCGTTATAATTCTTATTTTGAGTTTTGCTTTGGTAGTAATATCTGCTCAGTTTACTGTGTACTCGGCTTCAAACATAGCTATTGCTTTTGGTGTTCCTGCAATTTTGGTAGGCGCAAAACTTGTATCAATTGGCACATCTCTTCCTGAACTCACTTTAAATCTTGAAGCGGTAAGAAGAGGTAGAGTTCAACTAGCTATTGGAGGCGTTGTTGGTTCTAATCTTGTAAATATAACCCTCATATTAGGTTTGGTTCTTTTGGCTTCGCCATTCCAGGTTAATCCTTCGGTTTTTCTAGAAATTCTCCCATTCTTGTTGATAACCACAATTGCATTTTGGAGATTTGTAACGAAAGGAGGAATTTCAAGAATCGAAGGGGGTCTTTTATTATTATCCTATTTGGCCTTTCTAATATTGGTCGCTTAATATCAGTAGATTGCCTTTTTTAATAGGCTTTGTAAAAAATCTTTACAATATATTTAAGTTATTTATTATAAATTAAAAAAGCATCTAAGGGTGTTTGCAAAGGTGAAGATGAGAATTTTAAAATTAAACTCCTCCTTAATCAAAGAGATGTTGCTTGGTCAATGTAATTGGATAAGCAACCTTCCAAATGATTTAGAATTAATAGATATCACATTCGACGTATTTGCTGGAAAAGCTACGTTTTTAGTTAGAAGTGATGTTTTTGAGGATTTAGAAGAATCCTATCCTATTCCGGAATTTAATCTAGAATTCAACAAATCTACGAAAAAAGCACCGGAGTCAATAACTAAATTTCAAAAAAAATATGAGGTTGATGAAGGAAAAATCATTGATTCAAATCAAGAGATTAATGCATTTCAAAAGGAATTCAGCCCTGAACAACGTGAATTATTGAATTTTCAAATTGAGGGTGATTATCTAATAGTCAAACCTGTAAAGTATTTGAAAAACGAATGGAACGATATTAATGTAGTAGTGAAAAATATCGGTGGAGAATGGGTGAAAGGTAGCATAATAAGTTATTGGAAAGTTCCAATTCGTTAAATATATTTTTAGGCTTTTATTAGTATCAAAACAATTTTTAGATTTTATAATATACTTCTTAGTAATTATAAAGTTCCCAAAGGAAAATTTTGTGTTTGTTCGCTTGTTGATTCTTATATCGTAAAACTTAATATATAATACTGTGTTTATTTTTTTAGTGATTTAATTGGCCAGAGCCGCTTGGGTAGCTCCGCTTTATATATCTGTGGCATGGACGTTAATGATAGCCTACCAAATATTTACCAGAACTGCCGTTTCAACAATAATTGCAAATTTAACTCCATTCATTCCATCAATAGGATCTTGGTTAACCTCTAAAATTGAATTAGTTATTTTTATTTATGGCTTCGCCTGGGTTTTTTTGTTGTCTTCTGCAATACCAGGAGCAATACTTGGGAAAGAGAGAGGCGTTTTAGTTCAATTTTTTCTTTGTTTGGCTCTAACCTTCTTATCAATAATAATGGTGGATGTTTTAGCAACTTATGCTAATCTCTCAATTGACAACTTTTTAGGTTTATCCTTGTTTTTTAATAATCTTGTTTTAGCTTCTCTTTATTTGGCTATCCCTTACATTTTGCTGATCGGACTAGATATACAATCAAGACGTGATGAAAGAAATAGGCAAGATCTAGAGCTACTTACTAATACCTATTTGGAAAACAGCCCAATTGAAGAAAAATAATAAAAATCGAATAAAAAATTTTTTCACTTCAAAGAACTTGTTTGTAGGTGATTGTTGTAAATAGGTTGTTTTTAGTACATATATCGATTTTCGCAATATGTCGAACTTAAAATAAGTTATATATTGAGTCTTGCGATACAAGTTGTATCTAAGTAAAACACAAGAACAGAACTACACAAATACAATGAGATGAAAAAGATGCAACTCGAAAAAATAATAATAAACTGGGATCTTCAATCAACAAAAGAAAAAGAATGTTACATACAAGATTTATCTTTAGAAGTTACAAATATAATTCAAGAAAGTTTTGCATCAATTTTCGCTCTACCAAATTGCAATAATATATTTTATTACCTAGAAAAAAACCATGGAATAACAAAACAGAACCTAAATGAAAATATTGAGAAATTTGTAACTGTTATAGAAGAATTATTTGGTCCTGCAATAAAATTAGTTGAAATCAAAATAATCGAGCAAATTCATAAAAAAATCAAAAATTTTGATCACACTCCCAAAAAAAATGATTTATTTCTTAGAGACTATTTAGTTGATTTATTCTCCCATTTATAAAAATTTATTATATTAACATTTTTTTTCTGGAAAATAGCATAAAATAATATAACGCTTAGCGATATCTTTTTTCTTACCCTTTCATTTATTTAAATTATGAAAAGGTGTAAATGTGATTCAAAACTCTGAAACTATATCACCAAAATTGCTAAATCAAGTTAAAGAATATTGCCAACAAATCGCCAATTCCAAAAAAATAAAGGCAATATACCTTATTGACAATTTTTCAAATAATGGAAAAAAATCAAGAAAACAAATTGAAGCAGTTTTAATAATAAAAGACTTTCAACCAAGAATATCAACTAATGTAAGATCTTTTAATCAAAGTAATATTACTGTTTTTGCTGTTGATCAATGGATATTTGAAAGAGATACTCAAAGAGGCTTTCTAGGTGAATCATTATCAGGCAATCTTGTTTTTTCTTATTTTCCTATTTTAGGAAAAAATTTCTTATTTTTGCAAGAAATATGCATAAAAAAAAGATTAATTATAGAAATGTTGGAAAATATTGTTCAAAATTATCCTAAATTATCATATAATATAAAGATAAAACCAGAGTATTTTATGTACAAAGCAATCCTTGATCGTGTAAAAATTTTTCCTCCTCTTTATAACAGTCTATCAGATCTAATTACCAAATCTGCTCCTCAAGAAAAAGTTGATTTAATTCTTAGCGGATATATTAAAGCTATAACAGAACTTGAAAATGAGAATAAACTTTTTTTCTCAAATAATTTTGTGTCTCTTAAAAAACAATTTATTGAAAAAAACAAAAATCCTACAAAATACATTAAGAACTTGGGAAAAGTACCTTCCAGAGGTATTTTCACTTCTTTTTTCTCGGTTTATTCTCAATTACTAAAGTTATTTTCACAGAGAACAAATATTCTACTTAATTTTAGAAAATTTAACAACTTCAAAGGAATAGATCATGATAGAAATATTGTTAATCCTCAAGAGTATCTTTTCATTCAAATAAACCATAATATATGCTCATTGGCAAATGGTGCAGATATGTTAACCTTTGCAAAAAGACATCTGCCCTCAGAAAACAAGGCAGATATTAAATTTGATTCAATTGGTGGTATATTAAATGATGTTTACATAATACGAACCTTGTCTGAAAATACAGAAAAAAAGATACTTGTGAAACAATTCAAAGAATGGTCTGGTTTTAAATGGTTTCCTTTATCATTATGGGCTATTGGTACCAGAAATCTTTCAGTATTAGCTAAGACTAGGCTTGCAAATGATTATTCAATTAATGAATTTTTAAGAGAGAACGGTTTTAGAGTTCCAAAAATTTTACATGTAAGTCTTAAGAAGAGATTACTTTTTATGGAATATATCGAAGGAATAGATTTAAGCATATTAATTAAAAATATTTTAAACTCGACTTCAAATTTTGAAGCTCAACAAGATCTATCAATAATATATGAAGCTGGAAATATTCTAGCTAAAATACACTCTATTAATGTGACATTAGGGGATACAAAACCTGAAAATGTTTTGCTTGATTTGAATCGAAAAATCTATTTGGTAGATTTTGAGCAAGCTTCTCATGGTGGAGATAAAACTTGGGATCTGGCAGTATTTTTATATTTCATGGGTCATTACATTCCACCTTTTACAAATAAACAAGTTATTTTAAATTTGGTCAATGCGTTTTTAGACGGTTATCTTCAAGGAGGAGGCAATATTGAGGATATTAATAAAGTGAGTTCTCCAAAATATTCAAGACTTTTTAGTATCTATGTTCTCCCAAATGTGTTGATGTTGATCTCGCAAGTTTGTAAAAAAGCAAAATTAAGTAAACAAACTTAATGCCTCTTATTTAGTTGATTCTTCACAAGATTATTCTAAAATTCGATAAAAACTATTCAACGAAATCATAGAAGTATTTTCTGATATGAGTAACACTACAATTTTATATTTATTTTAAGATCTATATATAATTGAAAATGAATGATAAAATTCGTTATTATAAAGGTGTTAATAAAGTAAAAATTGTTACTGAAAGCGTTGGATATTATATAATTGAGGCCTTGGAACCTTTTGAAGACTTCATAGACGGAAAGAAAATAAAAGTTAAGATAGGTGAACAACGCATTGTTGAATCTGATACTCTTTATTCAGAGATGACTTACCCTTCTCCAATTCAAGAACATGCCTATGAATTGAAGATGGAAAAGAAACTAAAACAGTTTATAGATCAAAAACAGAAGAAAAAATAGGATTAGAAAATTGTAATTTTCAGTAATTGACTTTAGTAAAGAATAATCTTGTGGATTTATTACAAGATTTAAATTGGACAGAATATATTCTCCCTTTATGAGGAAAACTATTTGTCATCTCATGTGATTGAAGAAGAAAATCATGTACTTTTATGTTTGGATTCACGAAGAACATATCTAGTTAAAATTGAAAAAGGAAAAACTTTCCATACACATAAAGGTTACATCCAATTAGAAGAATTGATAGGAAAACCTTTTGGATCAATAATAGAAACCAATTCAAATGTAACCTTTGCAGCTTTAAGACCAACTTTAGAAGATTATATAATGAAATCCTCACGAAAAACTCAAATAACCTATCCTAAAGATGCTGCATTGATAGTTTTATTTAGCGGAATTAATTCAGGAAGTCGTGTAGTTGAATCAGGAACAGGAACAGGAGCACTTACTACAGCTCTTGCTCATTTTGTAAAACCAGAAGGAAAGATTTACACATATGAACTTCGAGAAGAATTCAAGCTAAATGCGCAAAAAAATTTGAAAAGAGCAAATCTATTGGATTATGTAGAATTAAAAAGCAAAGATATAACCTGCGGAATTGAAGAAAGAGATATAGATTCAATAATATTAGATTTAGCTACCCCTTGGTTAGTTATTCCTCATGCCTATGAATCCCTAAAACCATCAGGCACAATTGTTTCTTTCAGCCCTACAATTGACCAAGTTGTCAGAACTACTGAAGCTCTAAGAGATTACAACTTTACTTTTATTGAAACTATAGAATGCTTAATAAGAGCAATGCAAATTTCCCGAGGAAAAACCCGACCCCACACAATGATGACAGGTCACACGGGATATATCACTAGAGCTCGAAAAACAATAAAAAACGATTACTCACAAGAAATAATCGAACATAACGATTGAACTATTCTTTGTTTATAGTTTGCCCCTGAGTAATTCCCAAAGACCAGAAAGCCTCTTTTAGTTGTTTTCCACGTGTAAACCCATAATAGAAACCCATTATAGTGGCAAAATAAGGGATTAAAAGATTATTAACAGCTTTATATAATATTGGATTTTGAATTCTATTTTTAAGAAAAGTTGGTTTCCAAAGTCTAATATTATATTCCCAGCATTTGATAAAAAGATCCCAACGTGCTTTTGATAACGAATCAAGATCAGCTCCTTTATTATTCATCAAAACACAGTTTTCCAAAGGCACAAAAAATAATGGAACATAAAATGCTTTGAAATTCTTCAACTTATCCATCAATTCGATGGTTTCTAGAACATCTTCTTCATTTTCATCTGGAAGTCCAATAATTAAAGTAGCTAAAGGACACCAACTATTATCATTTAAAATTCCAAAAGCACTTGTGATAATATCCTGCCATTGTTCAGGTTTATACGGTAGCATTTTGCCCGCCATATATTTTTTCATTAAACGTGAACTTCCAGTTTCAATCCCTGTTTCAGCAGTAATTATGTCTTTTTTTCCAAAACAATAAACAGTATGTTCAATCAAAATATTTGTTAACTCTTTGATCATTTCTGGACTATTTACTACTGGAGCTAATGAAATGTGCGATGCTTGAATACCTCTCACGCCATTATTATTTGCAATATTCTTAATTAAATTGATAACTGCCTTTTTATTGGGTTTAAACTTACTATCTTTTGATCCATACAAAAACAAGTCCTCAGTTACCAAGGTAATATGTTCGCTTCCTTCTTGAATAGTAAGGTTCACTTCTTTCATTATTTTTTCTAATGGTATATCGACTTTGTGCTGAACAGTAGGAGTACAAAATTGGCATTTTCTGCCGCATCCCTTTGATATTTCAACAGCACCATGTATTGCCGCATGTTTACAGATCGGCATTTTTTCATAATCCCACTTTGATAGTGAGTTAACTTCTCGAATAATTCGTGGGATTTTTTCATTATTAACTACTTTTTTAAAAATCTCAACAATTGTACTTGGATTATTCCCAATAAAAACGGAATCTATACTATATTTATCTGTCATCTTTTTTCGTTCCAATTGCCAAGCTCCAAACCCTCCTGCAATCAATTTTGGTTTGAATTTTTTAATTGCGGGATTAGAAATAAGCTTTTGGAATTCCAAAGAATTCAGTGGTTCTCCTCCACCTATTATTGAAGAATAGGTTTTACTTACATAACCCATGCCTGTTGGGTCCATTGAAGAAATTCCAACAACTTTTGTTTTTGGACCAATGAATTGGTCTAAATTGTCTGGATGAACTACAGCAACCTCGGATTCTGAAAAACCGTTTTCCAGCAAGATTGCTTCAACTTTTCTTAGGCCATAAGGTGCATATTTAGCTTTCCCATTTGGATAAGATTTAACAGCTGGATATAGTCTCCTTTTTGCAAATCCCAAAGGAATAGGTCCTATGCCAAAACCCGCAGAAAAAGCTATAAACGGATTATTAAAGAAGTCGCTCATTTCAGTAGCTGAAGCTGTTAGCACAATTTTAACTCCTAGCTCCGTTGTTTTTATTCCCTTTCACTTCCTTATGGCGAATAGAAAAAAACAATGTTTTAATCTATTATTAAAAATTGCTGTTTTTTTAGCTTTTATTTCAAACATAACATTATAAAGGTGCCGTCCGAGTAACTCTGAACTTTCATCCTATTTGTCAAGCTAATGCCTTTTCATCATCCGGCAAGAAATATATAGAAAATATGAATAAAAGTTTTCTTAGAATAGCCTTAGTGTTCAAATAAGTAAAAATAATCAAAATAAACCATATGATGCATTTTCCTATATTGGTTAGATTTTGGATTGAGGTTTTTTTATGAATTGATTTATATTTTCGACGAAAAGTTATTAAGTAATTGGATATTCTTCTAATCGGCAAGAAAAATAACTTGGACTATGTATACGCTTAATTATTAAAGCCATCCCTTAGGGAATAAATGGTCCTATGAACTAAAAAAGTTAAAATAGTGGTATGAAGAGGTGAAAATGTATGGAATACGTTTATGCTGCAATGCTCCTTCATAAAGCAGGAAAAGAAATAAGTGAAGAAAATGTCTCAAATATATTAACAGCTGCAGGGATTACTGTTGACGCTGTAAGGGTAAAGGCTTTAGTTGCTTCTCTAAGTGAGGTTGATATTGATGAAGCAATAAAATCTGCACCTACAATGATGACTGCTCCAGTGAGCGCACCAGAAACACCAACTAAATCAGAAGAAAAGAAACCTAAAGAAGAAAAGAAACCTAAAGACGAAAAGGAACAAGAAGATGCTGCTCTTGAAGGTTTAGGTGCTCTATTTGGGTAAGAAATTTTAAATACCCACTTTTTTAAATTTATTTAATTTACTATTTTTAATTCTTTATTTTTCATAGAATTATTTGTTTGATATAATTCCAAAAATTATTTTTATTTAATGGAAAGTGTAAAACTGAAAGACGAAATATTGAATTTACTTTACTATTTTATTAATTTGTGTTCAAATTAAAGATTGCTAGACTTGAAAAAATTGCTTCTTCAGTTCTAATCGTTTTAGTTCCTTGATGGGGAATGGTATTTATAATAAATTCTGCATGCTTAATTAGATCAATCCCCTCATCTTTTGCAATTTCAAACAATCCTCTATTAGGACTCCCAAATTCAATAATAATGTTATTAGCACTTTTCCATCTTGTAGCAAACTCTTTCATACACTGTACGAAATTAGTACCTTTTTTTGAAGTGGCTATAATAAGATCGAATTCCTTATCTAGAACTATTGTTCCAAAAGAATTTTTCTCTGTGATAACAGAAAATCCCCAATAAAAGGGAATTTCATTTTTATCAACAGATTGAACTTCAATATGCTTATCTTTTTTTATAATTTGAGTAGTAACAATATCTCCAACCTGATAATTCATTTCTCTTAGAAGTGAAAGTTTTTCAACACCTATATCTATAAAAAAGCCATCTTTTTCTTTGCTTAGAACTACTCCATCGCGGTATTCCCCAATTTGTAATTTTCTAGATTTGCTTTTAATTGGATGATTTGGAGTTTGTAGAGGAGGAAGAATCCCTGCAAATTTTAGTTTTGAATCTAATTTGAAGAGCCTCTTTCTCAGATATTGAGGGGTCTGCATATATCTCAATATAGTTGTTACTAAATCAATTTCTTTTCTTTGATCGGTTTCATTTCTATCAGGATAAATAATTATGTTTTGAACTCGAAAAACTGCAGCTGCTCTTCCAATCAAACCTACCTTAGCAGTTTTTTCCCTCAAGTGTGGTGTATCTGAAATAATTGAGGCAGGTATCGCAATAGTTAGATTCTTTGCAATCATTGTATAAAAACTCCGAGCAAAAAATATATGATTTTACGTTTAGCTTAAAAGTAGTATTTGAAATATAAAAGTGAAGTTATTCAGGTGAAAGTCATTGGTTGTATCAATTTTAGATAAAACATCTCAAATAAAGAAGATAGACAAGACTGATATGTTATCATTTCTTGAAAATGTCGCTTATCACTATAAAAAAGCTGAAAAAATTTCAGAAAATATTTTAATTAATTTTCACAAACCTTCTAATATTATACTTGGCGGTATGGGAGGTTCTGCAATTGCTGGAGAGATTTTTAAAGATTGGGCAAAAGAAAAAATCGATATTCCAGTAGAAGTTGTTAGAGATTATTATTTGCCTAATTATTCGAGTGAAGAAAGTCTTGTTTTAATACTTAGTTATTCAGGTAATACAGAAGAATCTCTTAGTGCATTTCTACACTCATTAAAAAAAGGTTGCATGACATTTTGCATAAGCTCTGGAGGTAATTTAATAGAATACTCCAAAAAAACTGCTACACCATACCTATGCATTCCAACTGGTATGCCTCCTCGTGTAGCCCTACCTTATTTATTAACTCCATTACTAATTGCAATTAAAAAATCTGGCTTAATTAAAGGAATTAAGGATGAACTAGCTGAAGCTAATAAAATATTGGCACAATTAAGTAAAGCTAACTCCTGTAAAACCCTAACAAATGCCAACTATTGCAAGAAATTAGCTTTAGAATTGAATGGTAAAATCCCAGCAATTTATGGTTTTGGAATTTTTGCTAGCGTTGCCCATCGGTATAAACAACAATTCAATGAAAACAGTAAAATTCCATCAAAATTTGAAGTATTCTCTGAGCTTAATCATAATGAAATTGTGGGTTGGGAGCAAAAATCAAAATTCTCCAAATACTATTCTATAATTTTTTTAAGAGATAAAAATGAACCATATCAAATTAAAAGTAGAATAGAAATGACAAAGAACTTGTTGCCTTCAGATTTGAAAACATTTGAAATTTGGAGTCAAGGTTCGAGTGATTTAGCAAAAATATTATCAACAATTTGTTTAGGTGACTTTACTAGTGTCTATCATGCAATTCTAAATAAAATAGATCCTACACCCGTAAAAACAATAAATCAGCTCAAAGAAAAGCTTGGAAAGCTTAATACAAAAGAAAAAATTCTAAGAGAGTTAGAACAATATTCTAAATAAGATTCAAGTTTAGCAATTTTCCTCTATAAACGCTTTGAATTTTTCCTTAGTATCCTTAAGAGATTCCATCTTTGGGGGCTTTTTAAAAGCATAAGCACAAATTGGAATTATAGCACCTTTAAGTTTTTTCTCCATTGCCAACTTCATTGCTCTGGACACATCAAAAAGAACTGAACCTGCATTCGGTGCATCTACAGTTGAAAATTTAAGGTCAATTTTCATTGGAGTATTAAGGAAATATTTTCCACTGATCCAAAAGTAACTATCGCGTTTGTTTTTAAGAAAATCTACGTAATCTGTTGATCCTGCTACTATTTCAGCTTTATAAGGAAGAACCGAAGCTACAGAATTGGTTTTTATCTCTCTCTTAACTTTTCTAGTTCGATCAAGAGTATCCATCGATTCTGCTCCGCCACCAACGTCTAATTGGTAGGTTTCAACTATCTGAACTCCATTATTTGACAATAAACTAAGAAGTGTTTTATGAAGAGCAGTGGATCCAACCTGATCCATAAGATCATCACCAACTAATGGTAGTCCTGCATCCTCAAACTTTTTTGCCCATATTGGATCACTAGCCAAGAAACTTGGAGTTGCATTTATAAAACCACACTCTGCATGCAATGCCTGATTAGCATAATATTTTGTTGCCTCAAAAGCTCCGCTTGGAAGAAGATTGATTACCACATCAGTACTTTTTTCTTTTAGTATTTCGCTGACATTAGAAGCAGGTTCATTGCTAACCTTGATCTTGTCTTCAACTCCTTTTCCTATACCATCCAGAACTTGACCTTTACTTACTATTATACCTGTTAAGGGAACATCAGAAATTTTTGGAACATTATTTAATCCTGAAAAAATAGCTTCTGATAGATCCTTTCCCACTTTATCTTCATCGATATCAAAAGCTGCAACAATACGAATATCTGAAGGAGTCATGCCCCCCAATGAAGGGTTCTGCAATCCGATAGAGATATCCTCTTTTTCTATATTTTCATAGTGATTCAAACCTTGAACCAGAGCTGAACAACAATTCCCAACACCTATGATAGCAATTTTTACTTGTGACAATTTGATCACCCATATTGGCTTTCTTATTAGTGATGTTCCTATAAAAAGCATCCCTCAATAACTGTCATTCTACTGCTTAGCAAAATGAACCTTTAATTAATGACTAAATCATGCTAAATAGAAGGTCTCTTCTTGAAATAATTGCTAATTAAAGGGAATCTTTTAATTTTATCATTTTCCATAAGCTAAAAAGGTTATTGTTATGGATAGCAGTAAATCGAGTGATACTTCCTCAAAGATTAATGAGTTAGCTCGAAGACGGGGTTTTTTTTGGCAATCATATGAGATTTATGGCGGTGTGGGAGGATTTGTGACTTATGGTCCTTTAGGAACAAGATTAAAACTAAATATCGAAGCAAAAATTAGAGATATTTTTATTAAGAAACTTGGGATTTTTGAAATTGAATCTTCTGTCATTTCTCCAGGTCAAGTCTTTGAAGCATCTGGGCATGTAAATCACTTTAAAGAGTTTATGGTAAAGTGTTCGAATTGTGGTAAAGGATTTCGAGTTGATCAAATAATAAACGAAAAATTAGGAATCAGTTTGCTTGAAATCGAAAAGATGGATTTCGCTGAAATAAAAAAAGTTTTTAGAAAAAATATATTTGATTGTCCTGAATGTAATAATGCTCTAAAAGAGCCTACTCAATTTTTAACTATGTTCAAAACAACTATAGGTCCTTATTCTAAAGCAATCGGTTATGGCAGACCGGAGGCTGCACAAAGTATCTTTGTGGAATTCAATCGTTTATATAAAATGGCTAGAGAAAAACTTCCTTTTGGGGTAATTCAAATTGGTCATGCACTAAGAAATGAGATTTCTCCCCGTCAAGGTTTAATTAGACTAAGAGAATTTACTATTGCAGATCTTGAATTCTTTTTTAATCCAGAAGAAGCAAATTGCAATTTTATTGATGAGGTAGAAAGTGAGGTTTTGCCTATTTTATTAGCTGTTAATCGTAAGAAAGGTATAGAAGAAATATCTAACTTCACTGTTAGAGAGGCTTTGGAAAAGAAGATTGTTTGTTCTGAATGGCAAATTTTCTTTATGGTAATGGCTATGAAGCTTCTTTTGGAGATTGGAATTCCACTTAAAAATCAGCGATTCATTGAAAAACTCCCTTGGGAAAAAGCTCATTATGCAACTCAATGTTTTGATCAAGAAGTATATGTTGATCGTTGGGGTTGGATAGAGGTATCCGGTCATGCTTACCGCACTGACTATGATCTAAGGTGTCATATGGATGCGAGTGGAGCAGATTTTAGAATTTTTAAGGAATTTGAAAAGCCTGTTGAAGAAGTTAATTATTTACTAAAACCAAAAATGAGTTTAATTGGTCCAAAATTCAAGGAAAAAGCTGAAGAAATTATTGCTGATTTATCTATTGTTCCTGTTAAAGAAGTACTTGAGTCTTTTGAAGAAAAAGGCTATTATTTCGTGAAAGGTAAGAAAATAACAAAAAATCAAGTAGAAATAACTCAGCGTAAAAAAATAATAAAAGGTAAACGTTTTATTCCCCATGTTGTTGAACCAAGTTTTGGTTGTGATAGATTATTTTATGTTGCTTTGGAGTATGCTCTAAAAAGTAAAAAAAATAGAACCGTATTGAGTTTTCCAAGAAATATTGCTCCGATTCAATTAGGAATTTTTCCATTGGTAAATAAGGATGGTTTAAATGATAAAGCGAAAACATTATCAACCTTTTTAAGAAGTGAAGGTTTCTTAGTTGAATTTGATGATGCCGGTTCTATTGGCCGAAGATATGCCCGTGCAGATGAAGCTGGAATTCCTCTCTGTATAACTGTGGATTATGTAACTATGGATAATGATACTGTTACCATTAGAGATCGTGATTTATGGAAACAAGTAAGGGTGTCTATCAATGATTTGTCAAAATTGCTTGTTGATTATTTTAAAGAAAAAATAGAATTCGAAGATTTTGGAGATTTTATAGAATCTAAGTAGTTATCTTTTTTAATGGACTTGTGTACTAGATTTTTATAAAAATCAATGAGTGAAAGTAGGCGGGAAAATTTTTTGGTTCTTCCAGCAGAGACTGAACAAAGGGTAAAGCGCAGAGCATTAAGTGCTTGCAGGGAAAATTTACGCTATGTTGTAGAGGTAAATAGAAAAATTCCTCAAATGACTGAATATTTTTTAAATGGTGATAAAGAGGCTGCCAAGATTTTATTCAGTGAAATAAAAAAAGGTGAAGAAGAAGTTGTAATAGCTAGACGTCTTGTTTCTCAAGAACTTTCAGAAATCGGAGCAATATTGTTGAGTAGAGAAGATTTTCTTAGATTTACAAATCTATCTAGTGAAATTGGAGATTTTTCCGAAGGAATTGCTTATTATCTGTTAGAAATAATGGAGCATAACTGGAAAGTTCCACAAGAAATAAAAAAAGATTTGGTAAAACTCTCTGATGCAGTACTTGAGTCAGTTCTAAAACTAAGAGAAGTAATGATGGTTCTAACTTATGGTTCTGCAAAAACTCTAGAAAAAGCAACTGAAGTTGAAATTGCTGAAAGAAATGTTGATGATATTTATAGAGCTCTAACTATTAAAACACTAACCAGCAAACTCGATCCACCTGTATTAATGCTATTGAGAGATATTCTTCAAATGCTAGAAAATGCAGCTGATAAGGCTGAAGATGCAGCTGATGCCGCTCGTATGCTTTCCTTTACAATCTAGCGAGCGAAAAAAACCAATGGTTAAGCCGCAAGTTGAGTTAATAGACAATTTTTTAATAGTGTGGAATCCTACTGTAGGTTCCTTACTTTTTAAGTCAGGATATTTTGGTAAACCAATTGGTATATCAAAGCCAAAAATACCAGAATTCGATGTTCCTCTGATTTTGGATTTGATGGAAGGTTTATTTTTGGCACAAAATAATAAAGTAGAGATAATTCAAGGTCCTAATAAACGAAAAGTTGGATTAGTTAAACTAAGAAATAAAGCAAAAAAATTGTACGATTGTTTTGATGAAAAATATGTTGTTTATAAAGATCTAAAAAATCGTGGCTTAATTGTTACTCCTGGAATAAAATTTGGTTGCGATTTTGCGGTTTATAAGTATGGTCCAGGAATAGAACATGCACCATATATGATATCTGTAAAACCTGAAGAAGATGGAATTACAGCAACAGAGATAGTAAAAGCTGGAAGATTAGCAACTACGGTTAGAAAACGTTTCATTCTTGCCACACCAGATTTAGAATCTGGTAATGTGAAATATTTGATATTCAAATGGTTTAAAGCTTAAGAGGTCATTAAGATCTCGTTTCGGAAATTGCCCCTTATGCTTTGGTGAGGGTAAATCTTTGTTTTTGATATTGTACAACCATTTTGTATTGTCACATTATCTCCAATAACTGAAGTTGAGTTTATTTTTGTTGGATTATTTTTATTTGAATGAATTGTCACGTGTCTTCCTATTATGCTATCAAGTATTTCCGTTTGCTCTTCGATTATTGTTCTGTCCAATATTGCAGAATTTTCAATTCTAACATTTTTGCCGATTCTTGAAAAATTATCGATGCATGAATTTATTATTGTTGTGCCCTCTTGGATTAAACAATGTCTGCCAATAACTACTGGGCCTTTGATGTCGATTTTTCCCAGTCTAACTTTCCGGATAATCTCGTGTCTTCTTATGGCTGAATCCTCACTTTCACCTTGAACCCAGATTTTGTATTTTTCATCTATTCTCCCACCAAAATCTTTAAGCATGGAAAATTGACCACGTAACAAGTTCTGCATTGCTTGTAAATAATTGTTTGGAGTTCCGACATCAAACCATTTTCCTTTTAACTTATATCCATATACTGCCCTGTCAGTGTTTGTTAGGTAAGGAATGAAATCATAGCCAAAATCTAGTCTATTTCTATTTTTAATTATTTTTTTAATTCCTTTCTCTTTGAACAGATGCTTTATTTTAGGGGAAAGAACATATAAACCAGTATTAGCTAAATTGCTGGGTGCTTCTTCTGGAAGAGGTTTTTCAATAAACTGTTTAATTCGGCCATCGGGATTTATATCTGCTATTCCTAATCCTTTCACATTATCTACTTCTCTTAAAACAATAGTCATTAAAGCATTTTTTTTCTTATGAAATCTCATTAGATCCTCAAGTTCAATCTCAAAAATATTATCTCCTTGAACAGCAAATAATGGTGTGTTAATGTTATAATATTCCATATTGATTCTTGCAGAATCAGCGCTTCCAATATCATCAATGTTAGGTTGATATTTTATATGAATTCGAGGTTTTATGTTATATCGAATTGAGAATCCATAACCTGAGCCAAAATAATCATATAAATCCCTATAGTTAGTGTAACCTTTTATTCCAAAAATAAAATTTCGTACTCCTTGACGTGCAAGTGATAGTAATGAAAATTCTACAAGTGGTCTATTTAATAGTCTCAAAGCTGCTTTGCTTGTTTCTGCTGTTAAAGGAAGAAGTCGAGTTGCCCTTCCTCCTACAGGAATAAAGACTCTTAACCTAAATGGATTGTAATCATCACCAACTAAAGGACTATAGGTATTTCCCAAAAAACTCACCGATAATTACTTGTTATAATGTTGAATGTATTAATGTTTTTAATGTATTGTCGTTCTCTTTCTATATTTGTAATTTTTAAAAAGAGGCATGCTCAAAAAATTATTTTTTCTTGTATGTTGGTAGCTTAATTAGATATATTGTAATAATTGCTGCTATAATTATCATGGTAATTTGTATTGGTAGTAACAAAAATGATGGCAATAATCGCTCTAAAAAAAAGAAGGTTGAAATTCCAATAGTAAGCCAAAGGACTGTCAAAGCAGTACCTTTTGTTTTTAAAGGAATCCCTTTGCCTTCCTGATAGTTTCTAATATATTCACCAAACAATTTATTATTAATTAACCATTTGTGCATTCTTGACGAACTTTTATAATAACATGCTGCCGTAGCCAAAAGGAAAGGTGTAGTTGGAAGAATCGGTAGAACTATTCCTACTGCTCCTAGGACTAAACTAATTGTTCCAGCAGTAAACCATAATCCTTTTATTATTCTTGATTTCTTTCTATGAACTTCTTTATCTTTTGACATTTTATGTTCTCTTTATTAATTCAGATATTTTGCCTGAGAATTATTTTAACTTATTATTTTTTGGGGGTCTTAGGAGAATTTTAATATTAAATATTAGAATAAAAGGATTATTTATTTAACTAAATATTTCTTGATTAACAAAGGTACAGCTGATATGAATAAAATCCTTGGTATTTTTAGATTAATACGTCCAACCAACTGTCTTATGATGGGTTTTGCAGTTTTTGTTGGAATAATTCTAGCAAAAACAGACTTCTCGAATGTTCTTTTGGGTCAAATTATTTTTGGTTTTTTTACTGGTTTCTTTTTAACAGCAGGCTCAATGATAATCAATGATTATTTTGATCGCAAAATTGATTTTATAAATGAACCATCCAGACCGATACCATCAGGACTTATTTCACCAAATGAAGCTCTATTTTTATTTTCTTTAGTTTCTTTAGTAGGATTTATTTTTGCTTATCTTACTAGTTATTGGTGTTTACTAGTTTCGATCATATCATGGATAGTAGTTGTTACATATGTAACAGTTGGGAAAAGAACTGGTTTATTTGGCAATTTTTTAGTTAGCATTTGTGTCGCAATTCCATTCCTATATGGAAGTATAATAGTACACAATAAGATCGTTTTACATGTTCTGATATTTGCTTTAATGGCTTTTCTCTCAAATACAGGAAGAGAGATAACAAAGGGGATAGTGGATATTGAAGGTGATAAAAAAGAAGGTGTTAAAACCCTTGCAGTTAGATATGGATCCAGGATTGCCGCAATAATAGCTGTACTTTTTTATCTTTTAGCTCTTTTATTAACTCCCGTTCCTATCTTTTTAGATTTAGTGTCTTTTTGGTTTATTCCATTTATAATAATCACTGATAGCGCATTTCTTATATCTTCCATCAGCCTTTTGAAAGATTATTCTCGAGAAAATGCACGAAAAATAAAGAATATAATATTATTTTGTTTTACTCTAGGTCTACTAAGTTTCATAGCAGGTATAATATTATAATTACTGAAGAAAATTATCCATTTATCTGTGTATATTTATTCTAGAATTGTTGGTTATTTTATTTTATATTGACTAATTTATTCTATTAAGTATTAATTGTATATCTTAGAATATTTTATGCATATTAGGAATTCATAAGTATGTTTGATGAAGATTTTTGATGCGGCAATAAAAATGTCTGAACGTTTCACAAAAAAATGGGAAAAACCAAGAGAAAAAGATAACTATTTTATCAGAAATTTAAAAGATAGCGTAAAACCCCCCAAACCATTAAAACCTCGAATGGATTATGCGATAAAACGTTTAACTGTCCAAATTAGCAGATTAGATAAAACCGCAGATAGATTCAACAAAAAAGATAAATTACTTTTCAAGAGGATTGTTGATGCGTATGGTCAACACGATTCTAGTAGAGCTAATATCTATGCAAGTGAGCTAGCTGAAGTTCGTAAAATGGAAAAACTTGTTATGAACTCAAAATTAGCTTTGGATCAAGTTCTTCTAAGGTTAGAAACAGTATCAGAATTTGGAGATATAGTCTCAACGTTAGGACCAGCTATAGGTGTCTTAAGAACTGTTGGAGCAGGAATCTCAGGTGTATTGCCGGAAGCAGCAAATGAACTCGGAGACATAGGCAACATGCTGAGTGGATTTATGTTTGATGTTGGACAGAGTTCTGGATTAAACATTAATTTTGACTCTGTAAATGAAGATGCTTCTAAAATACTGTCTGAAGCTGCTACTGTTGCAGAACAAAAAATAAATGCAAATCTTCCTAATCTACCCATTGATCTTCCAGGGGCTTTAAGAAAAGAAAGTACAAACTAATGCCCTTTTTTTTTTTTTAAAAAAAAATCACCATTTATTACTATGTTGGTTTCTATGATTGTTTATTCCTTTGTTTGAGTCGAATTTAATATTTTATTTATATGGGTTGAATTAATTGTAGCTTATTAAAATATAGTTAATCTGAATTTTTTTATCAATAGAGCTTTTCTGTTTTGCATTTTTCTGTATATTTCAGATTTTTTTGAGATTAGAGTTGCCGAATGTATTATGGAATGTTTATGTCTAATTTTTATACAAAAATTTGTTTATATATGTAATATTTTGTTAAGAAATTAAACGTTTATCCAAAACATTTAAATTATATTGCACATTAACATGGAGCATTAAAATCTAAAAGTGAGTATAAATGAAAGAAGCAAAAGCACTTACAGTTGCTGAATTAGAGAGACAAAGGAAAATTGAATGGATTGATATGGGTATTGAAGGACTAACAGATTTCATTCCTGGTTTGCCAAAAGGCGATGCAATACTTGTAAGGGGTGAACCAGGAACCGGAAAAACTATTCTTTGTCTGCAATTTATCCATGCTGGAATAGAAAAAGGAGAAAAATGTGTCTATATCAGTACAGAAGAAACTCCACAAACAATTATGAGAACAGGAAAAGAACTTTGGAGTGACTTCACAAATTACATTGATTCCAAAAAATTGGCTATAGTTGATCTTTCAATCAGCGCATCCTATGAAAGTGACTACGCACTTATCACTAAAGAAGAAGCAGTAGAAATGCTTGTCAAAGGATTAGATGCGCAACCTGGTGCATCTAGAATAGTTATGGATTCCCTCTCATCATTAGAAAGAAGACTTGTAGATCCTACTGACTTTAGAGAGGTTTTTATGAAACTTCTACTTGAAGTAAAAAAAAGAGCCGCAACAACCATCTTCTCTGCTGAAGGTATACCCACCTCACCAAACATCACAGAATATCTTGTTGATCATTTAATCTACCTCGATTACCATAAACACGATGTAATCTGGACCAGAGTATTTATTCTAAGAAAATCAAGAAGCTGTCCATTAAAACCGCAAATATTAAAACTCAACATTGAAAGTGGTGGACTATCTGTAGAAGAAATCCCGATATCATTAAAACCTGTTTGGTTCGCCAGCAAGCTTTAGAGGGGATTTAACGTGGTAACTCCTATCGATGAGACTTTTGCAGCTATCCAACAAACATTTGTTGTTGGCTGGGCGCCAGTAGCAATTCTAATTATGGCGACTGCAGGTTTTGCTTTATTATACGCTGGGATAGTAAGGAAGAAAAACGTAGCCCACACCATAGTTATGCTAAACATAGGGTGGACTATGGCTTTTCTTGTATATTTCTTAATTGGGTTTCCACTATCATACTATCATACTGCCCCTGTGTTTGGGGTGCCTCAGACTATTCCTACTATTGCTAATCCATTACCGTCAGCCCTTTCAGCTACAGGAGCTTATGGGTTACCCCCAAGTCCTTCTGGATTCGGAGATCTAGCAAACTGGTTTAAGATGGCAATGTTTGCGATTACCACAATAGCAATAATTCCTGGAGCAACTGCTGAAAGAGACAAACTATGGGGTTGGATAATAGGATCAACTGTTATTGTTGGACTTCTGTATCCTATGGTTGAGCACTGGATTTGGGGTGGTGGATGGTTAAGTGATATAGGATTTATAGATTACGCTGGATCAGGAGTTGTACATCTCACTGGAGGAATGTTTGCTCTAATGGCAGCCTATATAATTGGTCCAAGAACAGGCAAATTCGGAGGCAAAAATAAAGAACCCAGAGCTTTCTTTGGTCACAGTTTACCCCTATCTACAATTGGTGCTTGGCTTTTAGTGTTTGGTTGGTTCGGATTTAACGTAGGTTCAAGCGTAGCAACCGATCCTCAAACAATTAACGTAGAACTTGCATGGGTAGCTGTAACAACCGCGATGGCAATGGCTGGCGGGCTATTTGGAGCTGCAATAACTTCAAGAGGACATGCGCTAACCTCAATGGCTGGCTTATTAGCGGGAGCCGTTTCAATTTGTGCAGGAGCCACTATGATGCATCCAATTTTTGCATTTATAACAGGATTAATAGCAGGATTGATAATGACATTTGTTCAAGGACTATTAGAACATAAGCTACATATTGATGACCCAGCTGTGTGTGTTCCAGTGCATGCAGCTTGTGGAGTTTGGGGTTTAATGGCAGCAGGCCTTTTTGGAACAACGTTCCTAGGTGGTCATCCACTATTAGCTACTAATACAGTTGGAGCATGGCTAACTCAGATTGGTATACAAACAGTTGGTGCACTAGGTATCATAGCCTTCACTGCAGTTACTGGATTTGGGTTATTCTGGGTTATTAACAAAATGGGACTACTAAGAGCTGAAAAAGACTCAGAACTATTTGGCTTGGACATTGCTGATCATAAAACATACGCATATCCAGAAGAGATGATGGATAAAGACTTTCCATGATTAAAACAGGTGAAAAAATGTGTCAGAGTTAAAAACTGCTCTTGAAGAAATTGAAAAACTAAAGAAGAGAGTATACGAACTTGAACTTCAAATAGCCAAAATAAAAATGAAACTTAGTGGCAAAAAATGGCTATAATAAAACAAGTTCACAAAATCCCCTACTTTTTTTATATTTATTAAAATTTTACATTAGCTATTTGAGCTAGAAATAGAATTAAAATTATTGACTATTTTTTTTGAGTTATGTACCAATAATTGGACTTTTGTGCCTAGAACGAAATAATCAATCCGACAAGCAAAATAGCGAATAAAACTATCAATATCTCTAATGCTCTTTTATTTATTGTCATTAAATCCACATCTTTTTTCTTGGTTTGGAGGTACATAATATACGCAACCGCTGTCAGTATATATAAAAAGACCAAATCCAGAACTAACATTATCTTATCAGAAAAAGTAAGATAATCCCTTGGAGGCAAACCCGACAACAACGCAAAATGGAAAGTTATAGTTGACAACAAGATCACAGACACCAAAGCTAATCTTTGACCTGATTCTTCAATTGGAACCAAAAAAGCCAACATGGCCATAACCGCAAAGATAGCCAGAGGTAATATGTTTTTGATGATTCCTGACAACCAAGGTCTACTAATATCAATACCAAAAATAAATCTGGAATAACTATTATCGAAATACGCTTTTTCACTTATTTCTGTTTTATAATCACCTAGCTCCCAACCAGCAATATTGACACTCTCATCAACTTTTATCTTGGAACCAACCTTGTATGAGACAAATGAGGAGTTAAAACCAGAATATTCAATAATTATTTCGAGAGTGTGAGTTTCAAATGGATACCTTCGGATATCAAAATTCTTGGTGAAAGCTCCAATAACTTGGTAAATCAAGACTCCTTCTTGTTCATTCGCTTCTACCTCATTTATCGATAAGTCGATATCGATGATTGCAATATTTACTATTGTGAACTTTCTTACTTGATCTAAGCTTATTTCTGACGGATTAAATTCAAAAAGCAAGTAGAAATCCATATTAAAACTGCTTGAAGCCAAATCTACACCTTTTATGTCAGAAACCCACATTCCCACCTCAATAATAGTGTTTTCTGCTGGTTGATCCTGAGCGCAAACGGCTCCATGAATCGAACCCAACAAAGAAAACAGCAAAACAATTATGGTTATTAGTTTAATGTGGTTCACTTCTTGCACACGCTTCCGCTTATTATTAGCTTTTAAAACTTATGATATAAAGATTTTACTGAGTATACTTTAAGAATTTTTTTCAATATCTAAATAGCAATTTGACATTTATTTTTAGAACACTTTCGTACTAATAATTGGACTTATAAGTCTCTCATCTTGAATTATAAATATAAAATTATAGATGTTAAAAATGGCTGATGAAGATAAGCTTGAATATTCTCTTAAAGGAAAAGCTTGGAAAGTCTATTGGTTGCTTTTAAAAACTGGTAGACCTATGAGTGTTCGTGAAGTTCAACGCAAATTAAGATTTAGTAGTCCAAGTATAGCTAATCATCATCTTGAACAGCTCAGTGATCTTAAATTAGTGCAAAAACAAGAAGTTGGGGGTCAATATACCTTAGTAGGTGAAGTAAAAATAGGTGTTCTGAGACATTATGTAAAACTTGGAAAATTATTATTTCCAAGATACTTTTTTTATGCCGTTTTTTGTAGTATTTTTTATTTATTATTCATTTTTTTTCTAGTCCGTGACTTTTTTGTACGAGAAAACCTATTTATTTTATTTTTTGGAGCAATAGTTTGCATAATTTTTTGGTATGAGGCTTATCGTGTTTGGTCTATGCGGCCGTTCTAAAAAATAGAACAAGATGTTCCATCACTTAGGATAATATAAGGTGCTTGCCTATAGTAACCAGTGTGCTTATGATGGTTCAAAGAGAAATTAAACGAAAAACAAGAACTTACGGTACAATTGCTTTTCTTTCAGCTACAATTTTAGTTTCTTTGATTTATGTTTTTGGAACAGTACCTGGACTTTTTCCACCAGATGTTTTTCCTTCTGTTTTAGCTATGGAAAATTTCAACTCTTATGATGAACTCAAGAATTTCTTAGTTGCCAACACAAAAGACGGATCTGCTTACTATTTTGGCGGAGGTCCGTTGGATATCCAATTTTTTGATTCTACCAGAACCGGTTCTTTTTGGTCAGAGACAACAGGCCCTCCAACTCCAGTACCGGCTCCAAGGGGTGACACAGATTTTAGTTCCTCTGAAAACTCTTATTCTACAACAAATGTTCAAGTTTCCGGGGTCGATGAATCTGATATTGTAAAAACTGATGGGAAATACATCTATGTTGCAACAAGAAACTATTACCCAACAATCCAAAATAGTATATACATAGTAAAAGCCGATCCTCAAGATCCGAGAGTAATTGCTGAAATTAATCTTGATAATGACACATACATCGCTGGTCTTTTCTTAAGCCAAGATACAAATAAACTTGTAGTAATAGGAAGTGAATACACACTCTACGATACTATAGAACCCAGATCAGATCTTACTGTATATCCCTATTTCGGTAATATTCATACAATAATAAATGTCTATGATATTTCAGACAAAGCCCACCCAATAATAGTTAGAGAACTTACATTAAGTGGAAGTTATTTCAATTCAAGAATGATCGACAACTACTTGTACGCAGTAGTTAGTCAACCTGCCTATAACGTTTATGAAGATGAAGTTTTTCTTCCACAGGTTACTGAACAATCAATATCTGAAAAGGTTCCACCTGAACGAATTTACTACACCGACACAGTAGACACATACTTTACTTTCACAACTTTTGTTGGTGTAAACGTGTTGGATGATTTTGAACAAATTAGCAATATGACAATACTAATGGGAGGCAGCAGTACAATGTATGTTTCAACAAATAATCTATATGTGACTTATTCAACATGGAATAATGGTCAATATACATCAATTTATCGTGTGAGTATTGATGCAAGTTCATTAACATTTGAATCCAAAGGCAGTGTTCCAGGATATGTTCTTAACCAATATTCAATGGATGAATATAATGGCTATTTCAGGATAGCTACAACCTGGCAGAATGATACCCAAGTTAACAATCTTTATGTTTTAAATATTAACATGTCATTGGTTGGAAAGTTGGAAAACTTAGCTGAAAATGAACGCATCTACTCTGTAAGATTCATAGGTGATAAAAGCTATATGGTTACTTTTCGACAGATAGATCCCTTTTTTGTAATAGATCTTAGCAATCCAAATGAACCCAAAGTCGCAGGTGAACTAAAAATACCGGGATACTCTAGCTATCTTCATCCATATGATCAAAACCATATGATAGGTTTGGGAAAAGAAGAAAACAATATAAAGCTGTCACTTTTTGATGTCATAAATCCAAATAATCCACAAGAAATAACAAAATATCTTATTGAAGGCGACTGGACAGATTCTCAAGCATTATATGACCCAAAGGCATTCTTATTTAGTAAGGAAAAACAACTCTTGGTGCTTCCAATTTCAATAACAAATTATGGTCCAATAGAAATTAAAGAAAATGATACATTTGTTCAACAAGCTGGTTTTTGGGAGGGCGTTTATGTTTTCAATTCATCTTCAAAAGAATTTATTCTAAGAGGAACAATAACACACAGTGAAAATATGACGGATATCAACTACTACTGGCCGGATTCAGGTAACACAATCAATCGCGCAATTTACATCGACAATTATCTTTATACAGTATCAAACCTTAAGATAAGAATCTCCAACTTGGAAACATTGGCTTTCATAGAGGAAGTACAACTAAGCTAGACTTAATTAATAATAAGTTTGGCTTCTCTGCTTTTTTTCTTGAAAATTTTTTTTAATTGTTTTTACAAATTGAAGACTCTTTGATTAGAGAGATTTAAATCCACTAATAGATAGTGATTTAGATCTAAAGATTATATATTAAGAAAAAAGGTTGAGACTTATGGTTCTTATGAAGATAAGTGAGGTTCTTTCAGGAAAATCAAATTCCAAAGTAATCACTATTAGAGGTTGGGTTTATCGCAAAAGAGAAGGAAAAAATTTGATTTTTCTGCTTATTCGTGATTCGTCCGGATTCATTCAGTGTACTGTTAAAAAAGACTCTTCTGGTTGGGTTGAAGCAGAAAGGGTAACAATTGAATCATCTTTGATTATTGATGGCATAGCTAAACCTGATGATAGAGCTCCTGGCGGATTTGAGATATCTGTAAATTCAATCTCCATAATTGGACTGGCGGAAATATTCCCAATTTCGAAGGATCAGAGCACAGATTTTCTTCGTAATGTTCGCCATTTGTGGCTTAGAAGTCGTAAAATGAGCCTGATCATGAAAATTCGAGACAAAGTATTAGAATTTTCAAGAAATTTTTTTAGAAAAAACCAGTTCATTGAAGTTTCTCCTCCAATGTTCATCTCAGCTGCGGTTGAAGGCGGATCAACATTATTTGATTTGAAATATTTTGATCAAACTTTATATTTAACTCAAAGCTCGCAGCTCTATCTTGAAATATTAATTTACTCCTTAGAGAAGGTTTTTTGTATTGCCCCTTCATTTCGTGCTGAAAAAAGCAGAACAATAAGACATCTAACTGAATATTGGCATATAGAAGGCGAATGGCCTTATGCAAATATGAGCGATCTAATGAATTTTCAAGAATCTTTAGTATCCTACATTTGTGAACAGACAATTCTAAATTGTAAAAATGAACTAGAAGAGCTGAAGGTTGACTTAAAAAAACTAAAGCTAGTAAAAACTCCATTTCCCAGAATTACCTATAGTGAATCTATTAAAATTTTAATAGAAAATGGATCCAAACTAAATTGGGGTGACGATTTGGGTTATGAAGAAGAAAAAATAATCGCAAATAAATTTGGTTGCCCCTTTTTCATTTATGACTATCCTACATCTATCAAGGCCTTTTACTGTAAAACTCATAGAGAAGATCCCAACTTGGCAATGTCAGTAGATATGTTAGTACCCAGAATTGGTGAGATTTCCACAGGTGGTGCAAGAGAAGATGATAAGGATTTACTAATAAAGAGAATAAATGACTCAGGGTTAAAAATTGAGGACTATTCTTGGTATATAGATCTTCGAAAATATGGAACTATACCTCATGTGGGTTTTGGATTAGGCTTGGAAAGATTACTAGTATGGATGTTAGATATTGACAATATAATTGATTCAATTCCATTTCCAAGAACAACAAGAAGATTCTATCCATAATCTACCTAGGTATATCCAGTAAAATACTCTATTCTTATATTATTCCTTGAAATCCCAAGCTTGTTAATAATTCCTAATAAAGACTCTACCATTTTTGGCGGGCCACAGACATAAAATACTCTTTGTTTATAATCAGAAACCTCCTTTTTTATAATATCTCCATTGATAAATCCTGTCAATCCTTTCCAATTATCATTTTTTTCATTGATAATGAAAATCGGTTTAAAGTTTTTATTTTGTGTTTTTAACTCTTCAAACTCTTTTTTAAAGACAATATCTTTTTCAGAACGATTACCATAAATCAAGGTAATTTCTGTGTTCAATTTTTTATCTGTGCAATATTTAATCATACTTCTGAAAGGAGTGATTCCAATACCTCCAGCCAAAAGGGCAATTTTTTTATGTTCTCCAATAAAAGTAAATTTTCCATAGGGACCATCGATTCTTGCCCAATCATTTTTGTTAAGGTTTCTTAGTTTTCTAGAAAAATCGCTATCTGATAATTTTTTAGTAAATTCAATATAGTTTTGCTCTGATGGACTGCTTGAAAAACTAAAATGTTTTCTTAATTCTTGTCCATTATTCTTGAGGGTTATGAAGAAGAATTGTCCTGGCAGATAATTTAAACTTGGAGGTTTGGGAAACCTAAAACTCCTAATATTATGCGTTCTAACTATTACTTCCTTTAAATGAGTCTCAAACTTCATTCAACCAAATCCAGAATTTTATTAAACTAATTCATAATTAAAATATTTTAACAATCGAGAAATTTTCTAGGTTTAAGCTACTTTTCTAACAGTTTTTCTAATTTCGTTAATTCGTGATATGTTACTAGCTACTGTATTGATACGAAAAGGGCTTTTAACAGTCTTTATTATTTGATTCAATAGGAATTTTGGATTTACTACTTGATGGAAGAATCCATATTGCATAAGGTCCATAATTTCTTTTTTGCTTACTTTTGCTTCAGGATAAACATCACAAGCCGCTACATTTGACTCCCATAACTCTTCTGGATCTATATATCCTTTAGATACAAACTCTGACCAAATATCATTTCCAGGATGTACACTTAAAATATTAAATTGTGGAAGATCGATTGGAATTCTACGAGAAAATTCTAAGGTGTTTATCATTTCTTCGCGAGTTTCAATAGGCGCTCCTAGAATAAAAGAACCTGCAATAACATCAATTTCTGCTTTTCTAGCTTTCTCTACTGCTTTCTCAGCTTGACTAGGAGTAATTCTTTTGTTATAATAATCTAATATCTTTTGATTTGCATTTTCAATTCCAAAATATATAACTTTACACCCTGATTTAGCCATAAACCGCAACATATCATAAGAGCAATTGTCTACTCTTCCTTCACAGATCCATTCGATGTCCAACTTTTCTTTCATAATGCCTTTACATATTTTTTCAACTCTTTTTGGATTAATAGTAAATGCATCATCAACAAAAATAACTTGTTTGAATCCCTTATTTGCCAATAATTGTAGCTCATCTAATGTATTCTTTGCAGACCTAGGTCTCCATCTTTTATCAGCAAGTTGCTTACAACTACAAAAACGACAATCAAAAACACAACCCCTAGATGAAACTATGCTAGTAAATTTCTTAGGAGCAACATATCCCCCAGCAATAACACAATGGTAATCCGCATCAATTAGATCTCTATCTGGAAAGGGCAATGCATCCAAATCATCATTCAATATCTGATTAGGAGTTGAAATTATTTGGTCTTTTTTTCGAAAACTTATTCCTCGAATTTTACTTAGATCTCCCCCGCTCTTTAGATAATGAGCTATTTTCAATATTGTTTTTTCAGCTTCTCCTCGTACAACTATATCAACCGATGGGTATTTTCTAAGAATTCTATGTGCGTTAAATGTAGCATGATGGTTGCCAAAAATAACAATCATGTTTGGATTATTTTCTTTCGCTTTCTCACTAAGTAAAGCTGAATTCCGACCGGAACTAGTTAATGTAGAAAAACCTAGAACATCAGGCTCTTCTTTATGAATCCAATTAATTGTTTCCTTAAAACTAAATCCTTGTCCTGGTTGATCTAAAATTGAGACCTCGAAACCTTCTTTCAAAAGTACGCCTGCTAGATATAACAAGCTAAGTGGTGGAAAAGCAGCAATTGATTTATTGCCTTCTCTTTCATCAATTTCAGAATTAGGATTTGCGCTTATCAAAGAAAACTTCATATTAACGCTCCGATTGATAAAATACAATACTTTATGAATGAATTAAAAGATTAGGGAAATAATCTAGAAAAATAAAAAAAATCGGCAAGTATTTTTGCAAAAATCATGTTTTCTGAATAGATTGAAAACTAATTTCTTTTTCAGCTTTTCTGCTCTTATATTCAATGGCTTGTAATATTGATCTTGCGAAACCTAATAGGCTAAGCGAAAGTGCAATTCCATAGAATATTGTTAAGTTTACTGTTAAAATTAAATTTTCATAGCTTAGACTCATAACTCCCTCACTCATTGAGAGAAGTAAGTAACCTATTACAAAGATTTGGCGTGCAGTATTAAAGAAATATTGAAAAATTGTATCTTTGGTTAAATCACTTAGAAACATTAATGCAATAAAAATAATCAGAAAAGATTCAATTGAACTAAAAAAATCAGGGATAAATTCGGTAATTGGCACTATAAACGGACTTACAAGCACATAAATAACGTAGATTAAAATCGCTTTCAAGCTAGCTTTTAATATTCGATACACAATTTCTATAATTGCATCCCTGTTATTCTTATTCTGATTACCCAAAAGGAATCACCAAAGGACCGTATTCGAAAAAAGTTGAAAAAAAGATGCTAAAATAACCATTTTGTATATTATCCAAGGAAATGCTGTTAGTTACATACAGTTCTATATCTTTTGTGTATGAAGTTTGTTGTGGTGTGATGATTAATTCTTGGGTTTCATCCAATAACGCATTTTGATCATTATATAATCCGATATCGATACTGCCTACTAGATCATAGAACGCATGATTATCATAACTCATAAGGACAGAAACTAAGCTATGAGTAGAATTAAAAATGCTTATATTAGGCGTACCTAAGCTAAAATTGCTCAAAGGTGCCCCCCAAGGAAAAGTAAAATTTGTTGAAATTTGTGAAGGCAAGACTTCTGCAAAATTTACTCCAACTGATAATAAAACGTGAAGATTATCATCTTCAAAAAGATAATTTTCATTATCTTGAAATACATCGTTTAAGTTTAAAGATGTATTGTGATTTATTGTTAAAATCTCTTGACTTGGAATATCAGGTATATAACTGTTCGCTTTTGAAATTTCTAATCCTTCACTATTGGAAAGTAGAGTTGTTATATTAAACTCTTTTAAGCTGTAGTATCCCCCATTATCAATAACTATGGGTAAATTAAAAATTAATTCACCATTTGTATCAAAAATCACTTCTGGTTCATCAATATCAAATTTTAGATCTTTAATAGAATACGCTGCTAAGATTATGAAAACAATTAGTAATACCCAAAATACGGATGTAATAATTCCTAACATTCGAATAGGTACTTTCATTGTTTTTCCCTCTAAAAATTAATAAGAAAGGACCTTATTTTGATCGTTTATTCTTTTTTCTTGATTGGGATTTTTGCTCAACTTGTTCAAGAGGCATCACAATCATTTCTGGATCATTTATTCGTGGTTCTTGTTTAGTTTGTTGAGTTTGTGGCTGATTTATTTCCTTAATTGCAGATTTTTGTTGAATTATTGGGGGATTTTTTGTTATTCCTATTATGGCTACTCCTCTTAATGTGATTAGTGAACCAATCCAACCCATAACCCCCAAAAACATTATTTGTACAGCTGCTGCTATTAATGGACCAAGGGCTTCACCAAAAGTCTGAATTAAATCTTGAGTTGATATAGGAGATATTCCAGCTGTTAGGAATCCATAAGCACTAAAGAATGTGAAGAGCAACAGGATTATCCCAACAACTAATACTGCAAAACCAGAAAAAGCAATTTTTCCTTTTAAACTGCTGAACATTTAACACTCACTTTTTTATCGAGTGTACAGATTTCAAATTAAAACTTTTGAACCTATAAATAATATTATAGTTTATTATCCAGAATCAGTAATACCCTACTTTTATTCAACTCTCCACATACTACTCGATCATATTTTACGCTTGTTTTAAATAGTCCCATTTGTAACTGATCTCAAGTGAAAAGACATGTCAGAAACCAACGTTGAAGAAAACGTTGAAGAGCAAAAAACTGAACACCCGGATATTGAACAAGAAGAAAAAGAAAACAAATACAAGTTTATAGAAGATTTACCTGGTGTTGGTCCAGCTACCTCAAAAAAGCTCCGTACACTTGGATATCACACTGTAGAATCTCTTGCAATGGCTACTACCCGAGAACTTGAACCAGTTGGAGTCGGCGAAAAAAAGGCTTTTGCAATAATAGGAGCAGCTAGATCAGTTATTGGTGTAAATTTTATCCGAGCTGATGAACTTTTAAAAAAGAGTCAAGATGTTCTAAGATTAACAACTGGTAGCAAAGCTATTGATAAGATGATTGCTGGTGGCTTAGAAACTCAAACTATAACCGAATTCTATGGAGAATATGGAAGTGGAAAGAGCCAAGTATGTCACCAATTATGTGTTAATGTTCAGTTACCTATAGAACAAGGTGGTCTTGAAGGTGCTGCCCTATATGTTGACACTGAAAATACTTTTAGACTTGAAAGAATTGTTCAAATGGCAAAACACATAGGTCTTGAACCTGAAGAAGTAGTTAAAAAAATTATATACGCAGAAGCATACACCTCTGATCATCAAATGTTCTTATTAGAAAATGCTGATGAAATCATAAAAGAAAATAATATAAAACTAATAATAGTAGATTCTTTAACTTCCCATTTTAGAAGCGAATATGTAGGTAGAGAAATGCTTGCTCCACGACAACAAAGGCTTAATAAACATATGCATAAACTCATAGCTCTAGCTAGAGCTTTCAATACTGTTGCAGTAGTAACAAACCAAGTTATGGCTAAACCAGACGTTTTCTTTGGAAACGCTCTTCATCCAATAGGCGGCAATATAGTAGGACACACAAGTAATACAAGAATCTTCCTTAGACGTGCTTCAAGAGGTCCCGTAAGAATCGCCAGAGTAGTTTCCAGTCCATATCTGCCTGAAGCAGAGGAAATATTTAAAGTAACTGAAAACGGTATAGAAGATGTATCTGAAGAAGAAAAATTGAGCAAAAAACATGGTTAATAATAAAAATGCCAATGCCAAAAACTCTCGTCACAAGATATCTTCAACTCATAATTAATAGGAAATTTACTGAAGGTCTTAGAGAATTAGAGAGAATTAAATCTAAGATGCAGAAAACTGAGTGGAATCGCGGATACTATAAAGCTCTGTATGGAATGTACCTCTCACTGAAAAATATAAATGATAATTATTCCTTTTTTTCAAAATTTGACTTCAATGACATGCCAACCATTCAAAAAAATCGTCGTGAATTTTTAGAGCATACACGTAATGGACTTCATGCTGATTATGATAGAGGATACTTTTCAGCATGGGCTGTATGCATGAATATAATCATTAAAATGAATAAATCTATTCCAAAGTCAGAACCAAAAAAAGAAAAAAAAATCGAAATAGAAACTATAAAAGATGATAAAAGCCAAGCAACGATGGCAAATTATTATCCAAAAAAAAATAATTAGCTAATTCATATTGCCAAGATCGTATAAGTTAAAATTAGAAAAACTATCCAAGAAATAAAGAAAATTCCAATACCCATAGTCATTATTTTAGATCTTTTTTCAATTCGATTATAAAATTTAAATTTAATAATATAAAAAGATATCAAATATATGGCTAAAGCTACGGTTAAACAATTTATGAATGTTACAAAATCGGCAGGATTAAAAAACGTAGCAATGTAAGCACTAATAACTCCTGAAATAACACCTAAACCTATCCTAATCATGTATATACTTACCAAGGGATTCATCGAACTTCAATCCTGTAAATCAACGTTTCAAGTGTAAATTAAGAGTTTATTACTTAAGTATTATGGAAGTTATCCAAAGATATTTTGTTTCTTAATAATTAAACAAATTTCTATAAAATGCAAACTCTCTTAGCTAATTAAGATATTGTCTTTTGTATCTTTTCTTAGCCACCACGCAATAAGAACTGTTATTGACACAACCGACGCTGAACCTATTAAAGGATTAGGATTTGTTACAGAGATAAAATTATTTGCTAGATGAAGCATAACTGCAATTAAATAATAAGCTGCTGGTCGTTTTTTTGAAATTCCATATCCTATTATTGCTGTGCTTGCAGAATGGAAAATAATGCCGGGAATTCTAAAAATTACAGGGACACCTAAAACAAAAACATAAGTGAGAAATTCTACAATTCCAAATCCTAATCCTACTATTAATGATAAATTAAAAATATTTCTTTCAGTTTCACCATGACGATAAAATAGTGGATACGCTTTTGAAAATTCTTCAACAAAGGGAGCAAAAATCACGCGTGAAAAAAAAGCAATCAGAAAAGGATCAAAACCTACCAATAATAAATCAATATATTGATATATAAAAAGTGTAAGAGGAACACTAATTGTAACACCCATTCCAAAAAAGAAGATCTTTTCATCTAGATCAGGTCTATGAATCTGTATTGTTCCATCAGTTGCTTCCATAAATTAATCCCAAATCTAAAAACCTAATCCCTGAGCTATTACATTACTTCAATCTTTTAGTTAAAAATTGTGTCCTACTTAAAACTTTAAAATTAAATTTGTTTTCAATAAATTGTTATACAATTGAACTTATTAATCCAAATAATAATATCAATTTTTTTCCTAACATATTTCAACTTGAATTTTGATAATGAAAATCGCAAATAAAATAAACTTAATCATTCGATACTAAAAATTAGTATTAATATCTATGAATATCTAAAATAAAAGTGCCTATTTTATAATACTAATAATAAAAAATACAATAGGGGGTTGTCTTTTTGTCAAAAAAAGATTTCTCAAGTTTCGAAATTGCGGTAATAATCCAGGAACTAAAAAGCAAAATTACAAAATCTAGAATTAATAAAATATACCAATACGATAAAAAGACCGTAGTACTAAAACTTCACAAAAAAGATAACCCCCAAATAAGGCTTGTTATGGAAGCAGGTAAACGCCTCCATCTAACCTCATATCTGCTAAATCCGCCAAAGATACCACCAAATTTTTGCATGATACTAAGAAAATACCTGAATGGAGCATGGATAGAAAAAATAGAGCAATTCGAATTCGAAAGAATTGTTCTATTATATTTAAGAAAAAAAAATGAAAATTGGAAAATTATTTTAGAACTATTTGGTGAAGGAAATATAATACTGCTTGATGAAGCAAATAAAATATTGCAAGCTCTGATCTTTAAAAAAATGCGAGATCGTAATATTATTCGTAATGAAATCTATCAATTTCCCCCAACCAATAGTAAAAATCCGTATAAAATTAGCCAAGAAGAATTAATTCAAGGATTAACACAAACAAGCAATATAGAAATTGTAAGAGCTATTGCTAGACTCTTAGGCATAGGAGGCATCTATTCAGAAGAAATATTATATAGAGCTAATATAAAAAAAAATATACTTTATAAAGATTTGAAGTACTCTGATTTCGAAGCAATATTCCTTAGTATACAAGATATCTTGTCTGTTATCAAAGATTCTAAAATAAATCCTCGCTTAATTTTAGATAAAAAAAACCAATTCATAGATGTAATTCCAATAGAACTGTACCGTTATAAAACCTCCAACTTCAAAATCGAAAAAACTTTCAATAGAGCCATAGACGAGTTCTTCATAAAAGATACTATAAAAGAAAAAACCTTTTCCGCAGAAAAAACAAATAAACTTCAAAAAAACCTTGAACAAATAGATAGAATAATTGATGAACAAAAAAATTACTTAGAATCACAAAAAAAGACGATTAATCTAAATAAAAATATAGGTGACATAATTTATTCTCAATCAAATATATTACAGCTTTTATTAGATCTTTTTTCACCTCACAAAAGATCTGGTAAAGATTGGGCCACTCTTTTTAAAGAGGTTTTTGATGCAAAGAAAAAAGGAAAAATACCTGAAAAACTTGTTGAATCATTTGACTCAGAGCATTTATTGGCTAATATAAAAATCAATAACATGAAATTTAGTTTGAATTTGCGAAAAAATATTTTCGAAAATGCTGCAGAATATTATGATATTAGCAAAAAAGCAAGACAAAAATCAGAAGGTGCTTTCTCAGCTTTGCAACTTTCTTTAAAAAAACGTGAAGATTTAAGAAAGAAGCTGCAAAAAAAAATTGACTCTTTTAAGATAGAACCTGAACAAATCCTTGTAGAATTAGAAAAAAGAAAAATAAAAACTAAAAGATGGTATGAAAAATTTCGATGGTTTAAGACTTCTGATGGTTTCTTAGTTGTTGCTGGAAAAGACTCAATAAGTAATGAAGTATTAATAAAGAAACACACTGATGGCAAAGATCTTGTTTTTCATGCTGATATAATAGGTGCTCCTTTTGTGGTATTAAAGCTTGGAGAAAAAGTTGTGAGTGAAAGAAGTTTGTTAGAAGCAAGCGAGTTTGCTGCTGCTCTTTCTCGTAGTTGGCGTGAGGGAGCTGCATCTTCAGATGTATATTGGGTTACTCCTAATCAATTAAGCAAAAGCGGGCCTTCGGGCGAATATGTTCCTAAAGGTGGTTTTATGGTTTATGGAAAACGTAACTGGATGAGAAATGTTCCGCTTAAGCTAGCGATAGGAGGTATTCATGGGGATTCGAATTTAACTTTTATTGGTGGTCCTATTTCTGCTATAAAAGCTCTTACAAAATATTATGTGATTTTAATTCCAGGAGAAATGAAAGGAAAAGAGTTGATTAAAATGGTTATTCTATCTTTAGTTGAAAAACTCCCTAAGGAAATGCGTAAGAAAGCTTTAAAAACCTCCCCAGAACAAGTTAGAGAATTTATTCCCTACACAAAAGCCAGAATCCTTAAAGATTAATTTAGCTATTATCAATTAATTATCTATTTAGATAATTTCTTATATTTTTTAAATTAATTATTTTTTTGCTAATACCCTAAACTGTTCATTATTTTCTTCTAATCATAATTTATTAATTTTTCTTGTATCTTCTTCTATAGCTATCATAATCTGGAAGCAAACGTAAATACTCTTCATTCATTAATGGTGAAGAAATTAGAAAATCAGCTGATGCTCTATTGCAAGCAGTAGGTATATTCCACACAACTGCCATTCGTAAAAGAGCTTTTACATCTGGATCGTGAGATTGAGCTTCTAAAGGATCCCAAAAAAATATCAAGAAATCAATTTTCCCTTCACTAATTCGTGAGCCAACTTGCTGATCCCCTCCTAGGGGACCACTTTCGAAAATGATAATTTTTTTATTTAATTCTTCTTCAAGCAATTTGCCCGTTGTTCCAGTAGCATATAACCTATGCTCTAACAGAGTATTTTTATTAAATCTAACCCAATCAAGTAAACTTGCTTTCATGTTATCATGTGCAACTAAAGCAATATTTTTTTTCTGATCTGATATAATTTCCTTACCTTTCATTGATAAATCTCCATTATTATTAATAACAACTCTAGGTATGTTTTAAAAAAGATATTTTAATGAATTATATAACCAATTCTTAATTATCTAATTTTATCAATATTATTAAATAAAAAAGGTTAAAAAATATTGGTATCAGACTTCTATAGATAAATTAAATAATATTTTATTAAAAAAATTAGAGTTTCTTCCCCATAATATAAGCATCTTCACCATCTGAATAATATCCATAACTAGTTCGAATTATTTCAAAACCTAGTTTTTTATATAATGCAACCCCAGCATCATTTGTTGCTCTAACTTCCAAATAACACTGCTTTGCTTTATAATTTAACATTCCTTTCATAGCAAATTCCATTAGTCCTTGAGCAACACCTTTACGTCTTCCATTAGGCAAAACAGCAATAGATACAACATGTCCCTTTCGAATCAAACCTTCAAATCCAAAATTAGACAATCCCACCTCTATCCGACACATTATATACCCAATGATTTTTCCCTCTTCTTGAGCTACAATATATGTTTCAGGAAATCGACGATATAAATCCATAAAAAATGCGTCTGAATAATTCTCAGGAAGGCAGATTCGATTAATCTTCATTACTGTTTGTAAGTCGTTTGGAGTGAATTTTCGCAATTTTATAGAGTTTTGCATCTTTCTATGATATCGAATTTTCTAATAAAAACTTAAAGTTTACGCTCAAATCGGAAATATTTTTAGATTTTTTTAATATTCCTTTCTCCTTAATTTTGATTATTAATTATTGGCAGTGTATGATTTCCATGAGGCATTACCCAGACTTTAGAAGCAGATCCAGATATTTTTAATGCCTCTTTAAAGGCATCATTAACTGCTCTTGATGTTTTTAATTTAAAAACATCTGAAGCATAATAATCTGGAAGTGACGAAACCAAAATTATCGTATGATTTTTTAAAGCTTTTAATAAGTAATATGCTTTATGTCCTCCCATTATAAAATGTTGCTTAACTTCACGTTCAACCTTCTTTAAATCTCCAAAGTGCATCATCCATTCATAGAATACTTGGTTCCCATGTCCTTCTGGGCATTCAGCCACCAGTATTATAACACCATTTCTTTTAACTGCCTCTAATGCATTATCTAATGCTTTATATGCTTGATAGAGATCGATATCTCCAGGATGACCTCCAGCACTAACAACAACAATATCAGCTTTTCGATTTAGAACTATTCTATATAAATCGTCAACAAGTTTTACAGCTTGGTTGAAGGCTTCTTCCAAATCGCCCGCAAATGCTCTTACAATTTCTCCTTTACTATTCATAACAATATTTAATATGAAATCTACTCCAGCAAGTTTTGCTCCTTCAGTCATATCTTCGTGGACTGGATTTCCAAGAAGAATTCCAGTTCGTGCTTTTGAATTTAATAGCATAGCATGATTGTGTTGAATTGTCTCTGCACAGGAAATTGCTGGCATAACGCTTTTACGTCCCCCTCCATAACCAGCATAATAATGAAATCCCACATCACCAAGGAGGATTTTCAAATCAGCTTCTGCAAAAATACGATTAACTTTTACTTTTGTTCCATGAGATTTCGTTTTTCCTACATATACCAAATCTTCTGCTTTACAGCTATGACTCACGGTTTTTATCCGATTGCCCACTTCTCCAAGTAGGTTTTTTTCCTCTTCTGGTTTTACAGCTCTATGTGTCCCACAACCAAAAATTATCGTAATATCATTATCTGTTATACCAACAGAATTCAATTCTTCTAAAACAGGAAGAATCATTAACTCGCTTGGTGCATCCCTTGTGTGATCATCTACTACAATAGCCACTTTTTGCCCTTTTTTAGCTAGTTCATTCAATAGTTTTGATCCAAATGGTTCTTTTAATGCTCTCCTAATTTCTGCTAAAGGATCAGAAACCCCTTCCATTTCCTTGGGTTCGACTGAACCCAAGAGATTACGAGCAGGAATTCTAACACAAAGATTACTCTTTCCATATGGAAGCCAAACATCGACCATAAAATATCACGTGATTCTTATTGAAAAGAAAATAAATTGCATCTATTAAGCATTATCAAATTAAATCGATATCCTTTTTTCTTATTCAAATATCCAAAATAACCTGAATAAAAAAAATTCATTAATTAATTATAGAAACTCAATTCTGAAATATTATTATTTCAGCAAAAAAACTTTAAACTAAAAAATAAATAATATGTCAAAGTGAAAAATCATCAATGCCAATTAACAATACTCCAGAAGAAAACTCCATTCTTTTTGTTTGGTTTAATCATTATTCAGGTGTATTAATTAAAACTCCTTCAAAAACTCTGGTAATCGATCCTGTGGATATAAGATCACGAAGTTTTCCTAATGCTGATGCTGTTTTAATAACTCATGAACATTATGATCATTTGGATCAGAGGCTGATTAAAGAAATTCAAAAAAATACTCAATGTAAAATAATTGCTGATCCCGCTTCTAAGAATAGATTACAACACCTGATTCCTCAAGATATGTTAACTGAAATTAATCCAGGATCTGAAATTAAACTTGGGAGTGTTTCTATAAAAGCAGAAAAATGTAATCATCCAGCTTCTGATCCTGTAACCTATATAATAAAAAGTGAGGATAATGTTAAAATCTTTCATACTGCTGACAGTTTACCATTTGAAGAATTAGAGATGATTGGTATAAGAGAAAGATTTGATGTTGTTTTTTGCACAGTAGGAATTGCTCCTGGTGCTTCCCCGGAGACAGGATTTGAAATAGCTCGTTTGACAAAACCGCAAGTTGCTGTTCCTTATCATGCAAACTCAGTTGCTTATCAACAAAAATTTGAGGAGTTAGTTAAGGAACAACTGCCAGGAACAACTTGTTTGATTCCTGAACTGAACAAAATATATCAGGTTTCAAAGAAAAAATAATTTTATATTACTAAAAAATGGAAAAATATCTTGAAGATTATTATTTTTAATAATTAGGATTATATGGTTTGCAATTCAAAAGATAAATTTTTTGTCGATTACATTTTTTAATCTTTTTATTTTTCTAGGAATGATGGTTAATGACTAAAAAAGAAATATATGAAATATTCTTATTCTATAGTGTTTCTTCGTCATAGAATATTAATTCTTTTTCTTCTAGTAATTCATGTAGTTTTTCAACTGAAATGTATACATCTTCTTCTTTTTTGGCTCCTGTGCATACTAGTTTTCCGCTTGCAAAAAGTAAAATTACAACTTTTGGTTCTGCCATTCTATAGATTAGTCCTGGAAATTGTTCAGGTTCATACATTGTTTTTTCGAGGGTATATGCTGCTTTTTCTAAATCAATCATTCCACCTAAACTTGCTGAAGCAACAATATTTTGGATTTTTAATTCCGGTTTGCTTATGATTATTATTCCTCCTTTTTTTAACTCTTTAACAACTTTCATGACCGCTCTACGTGATTCTTTTTCTGACTTTGCGCCTGTGCATACCATTTTTCCAGAGTTGAAAATTAGAGTGGCTGTTTTTGGTCTCTTTAATCTAAATACTAACCCTGGAAATTGTTCTGGACGATATTCCACGCTTGGATATCCTTTTACTACTGCATTTAAATCGACTTTTTGGTTTAATGTAGCAGAAGCAACAACATTTTCGATACGAATTGTAGCTTTAGTTTTTGGCATAAAATTACCCTCTTTTTAATTTTGATACTTCATCATTTTATAAAAACGGGTCTATTTATAAATACATCTATCAATATTAAAATTTCAAAGAATTTCTGTTTTTTTGGATTCTTCTACTTTCCTGTTATCTTTTTTCTTAAAAATTGGTATTATAAACTCTGCTATAATTAGAAATGCTATTAATCCTATAACTAGGGGCAATCCTATACCATTTCGCATAAATAAAACAAAATGACCAATCCAAGGAATACGCATTATAACTTTTCCAACAACTAAATCTTCTGATACCTCCCAAGGATCCAATTCACTGGGTATATCTGGCCATCTTATGTTTGAATTTCCATCACCTTTTGTGGAAAAATATATTATCCCTTCTCTTTCTTCTTTTTCAACTATTCTATGAACAATCAATTCACTTTTATCATATGGTTTATGAAAAACAATTATGTCACTGTTAGGATAATTAGACTTTAGGTTTGAGGCTTCAGTTCCTTGAACAATTATTAAATCACCTATATGTAAGGTTTGCGAAAAAGGATGTGACCACCCATCACATCTTCCATTGTAGGGAACACACATGCTTCCGCTTACAACAGCCAACGCGGGATAAGAAGTATTTAGTACAGCTCGCGAACCAATCCAAAATCCAAAAACTATTATCGCGATGATACCTATGATTATAGCCGTCTGTACATGTTCATTTTTCCATGCTTTTTTGAGCTTATCGATCAAATTCTGTTGTCACATCTGAATCCTAAATGTATTGTTCAATAAGATCTTTTTACATTAATACATGTTGTTATTTAAAAAAGGAAGGGTAAAGTAAACTATAAATTTTATACTTAACCCTAAGTTGACGAATAGTTTTTAGTAATTATTTGAGTTTTTTATATTTTTTGTTTGCTTAATACCTCTCTGAAACTAGCTCCACAATTGGGACATTTGTATAATCCAATTTCTAGTTGCATTCGCATTCCTTGCTTATCAGGACGACCAGCCATTTTCCAAGTCTTCTTCGGTGTTTGGTTTCCAGTTCCACATTTAGGACAATTACCCACTTTTTATTTCCTCCATAAATTTACCTTTCAAGGTTTTTTAATATTAAACATATATAATTTTCCATGCTTTTCAAATCTAATCATGGATTTTTATCATAATAATTATACAAATATATGTTAAAAAGTAGACGCTCTCTTCTTATTGATTACTTAAATTTTTCTTAATTTCTATCGATAATATTGTAATTTAAAATAAGGCAAGATTCTAAGGACAGGGTTAATCAAAGTTCTATTCTTTAGATCTTGTCAATAAATTATAAAACTAACATTATTTCTGAAGATTAAGTTCCATTTTTCTTAGCTTTTTCTGTTTTTTCAGGGGATCGAAAAGTTTCAATAAAATCAATCCTTAATATTCCATCTATAAGTCTCTGAATATCCATGGCAATACCCCTTTTTGCAATTTGGATACCCTCAATATAGAAAGTATTCTCAGGCATATTAATAGCTAATTCATTTCCTTTTAAACTAATTCCAAATTTTGTTTGATCAGCTTCTGGGATTCTACGGTGAATTAGAGCTTCAATTTTTTCTTTTTTTATTTTGATTTTCTTCTCAACGATAGCTTCATAAATAAGAGTTTTTCCTGCTAGAGGTGGATTGAAATCTAATAATACTCTTCCAGCTCCAATTGAACGTACAATTGCCATTTTTCCATTATATTCTACTCTCATTCCAATTGTGGGATTTTTTCCTTTTGACATTAAATGTTTTAATGGAACGCGTTTAATCTTTTCAGGCTCTCTTTGACCAAAGGCTTTTTCAGGCGGAATTTCAATTGTTTGAGATTTTCCTAATTTCATTTTTAGAAGAGCTTCATCAAGGGGTTTTAACACCCAACCCTCACCTACGACAATAAGTTTGGTTTCATAAACTTCGCCTTCTTTGTAAAGTTGTTCTTTTTTTGCTGTCTCTTCAAAAGTGGTATCAAAAACTTCTCCAGTTTCTTTAACTTTTGCTGAATAATTTAATAAAATGAAATCTCCTTTTAAAAACGTCATTCTAATTCAGTCCTATTCTAACGATTCAAAGGTAAGTTTAACACAATAATAAAAAGATTATCTTCCTTTAATTAGATATTAGATTTATTATCTTCATTCTTCAAAAGGATTGATTTAGAAATTTTAATATGAGTTAAGAAAATTTGCTAAAATCTTTATAGATAAAATTATGATTTAAATTGAGATCTTAATTTCATTTGTCTTCTTTTTTTATTATAACTTATCGAAAAAATATGTGCCGAATCACGAATTTGTCTTAAGAGGCGCATCATTTTTTTATTTGGATTAAAATTTAAAGGTGAATTTGAATAAGGAAGGTAAATCTCTTCTTGTTTTTTTGCTAAACCTATTACAAATGTGTCTAAATTTAATGATTCTAAAGCTTTTTTTGCTGCTTTAATTTGGCCTAAGCCTCCATCAATAAGAATTAAATCAGGCATTTTACTGCCTTCCTTTTTTAATTTTTTGTATCTTCTTGTTACAACTTCATTTACTGCTGCAAAATCATCTTGTCCAACAAATGTTTTAATTTTAAACTTTCGATAATTCTCTTTGTCTGGTTTACCATTTTTATAACGAACCATTCCTGATACGACATGCTCTTCACCCAGATTTGATATATCAAAACATTCAATTATTTTAGGAAGAGTAGGTAGATTTAGAGCAGTTTGCAAATCTAGCAATAAATTATTATTTTCTGAATATGGATCAAGATTTTTTTCGGCTAATTTAACTAAATTTTGTTTTTCAGGTTTTTTAGGAATTAATAATTTTACCTTTACTCCTCTTTTTAATGACAAAAATTCTTCCAAGGCTCTTTTTTCATCATTATCTTTCCAACATGGTTGATTCAATAATATTTCATGAGGTATTTTATTGGTATTATAGAATGCTTTTAGAAAATCTTGTTCAAGGTTAAGTTGATAATCTAAAGAAAAATCTTTTTTCCCTAAAAGGACTCCTTTTCTGATACTCATTTGTACAACTAATAGTCTCTCGTCTATTGTTTTGAAAACTATAACATCTTGATCAAATAATCTTTCTTTATCAACTATCTGATTTTGGATAAGAAGTCGAATTGAGGATATTAAATTTCTTAATTCAATTGCAGATTCAAAATTTTTTGATATTGATGCTTGATGCATTTGATTTATTAGTTCTTTGATTGTTTCTTCATAATTTCCCTTTAGAAAAGAACGAGCTTTTTCTACCTGTATTGCATATTTTTTTTCGGATACTTTTCCGATACAGGGTGCAGTGCATAAATTGATATGATAATTTAAACAAGCCCTTTTAGGAAATTTTTTGCAAACTCGAAGTTTAAAAATTTTTATAACTAATCTTTGTAGATCCTGACGAGTGAATCCATCAGGATAAGGTCCAAATGATTCTAATTTTTGAGAGACTTTGCGGGAGCTAAGAACTCTTGGAAATTTCTCTTTTGTAAGGGAAATATATGCAAATGTTTTTGCATCTTTAAGATCAATATTATATTTGGGTTTATTTTCTTTGACTAGCCTATTTTCTAATAACAGAGCTTCAGTTTCATTATTAACGATGATCCAATCGATACTTTTTATTTTAGATACAAGGTGTTGAGTTTTAATAGGTTTTCTTGAAGAATTAAAATAACTGCGAACCCTTGATCTTAATTTTTTTGCTTTTCCAATGTACAAAAGATTGCCATCAATATCTCGAAATAGATATACGCCAGGATCTAAAGGTAGATCAGAACTATTGAAGCTTGCAGATCCAGATATATCTATCATTACTGAATTTTCGCTACCTTAATATTAATTTCATTATTATAAATAAGATTTCTTAGAAATTCACCGGTGTAGGATTTGTATTCCTCTGAAACTTTTTCAGGAGTTCCTGTTACCATGATTTCTCCTCCGAAATCTCCACCTTCAGGACCTAAATCTATAAGGTAATCACAATTTTTAATAACATCAAGATTATGCTCAATAATGTAGACTGTATTACCTTTTTCTACTAGATTATTTAGAACCTTGATCAATCTTTTAGTGTCATCAAAATGTAAACCGGTTGTGGGTTCATCTAATAAATAAATTATATGACCAGTTTTATGTTTACTAAGTTCTCTAGTAATTTTTATTCTCTGGCTTTCTCCACCTGAAAGAGTTGTTGAGCTTTGACCCAATTTAATATATCCGAGACCAACATCCATTAAAGTTTTTAATTTTCTATAAATACGTGGAATATTCTCAAATCGTGTCGTTGCCTCTTCTACTGTCATATCCAGAACTTCGGCAATATTTTTCCCTTTATAATAAACTGATAAAGTTTCTTTATTGTATCTTTTTCCTTTGCATTCTTCACATTGGACATAAACATCTGGAAGAAAATTCATTTCGATGCGAAGTACTCCATCGCCCTTGCAGGTTTCACATCTTCCACCTTTTACGTTAAATGAGAATCTGCCAGGTTTGTAACCTCGAATTTTTGCTTCTTTTGTTGAGGCAAATAATCTTCTCATATCATCAAATAATTTAGTGTATGTTGCTGGATTGCTTCTTGGAGTTCTTCCTATTGGGCTTTGATCAATTACAATAACATTTTTTACAAATTCAGGAAGTTCAATTGAATCATGTTTACCTATCCTATCAACTCTTAAACCAAATTCTTTTTTCAAAGCAGGAATAAGAGTTTGATTCATAAGAGTACTTTTTCCTGAACCAGAGACTCCTGTAATTCCACATAAAACCCCTAAGGGCAAACTAACATTAAGTCTTTTTAAATTATTCTCTCTTGCACCTTTTATTGAGATATAATCTGGTGGAGTTCTTCTGTGGTTAGGAACGTCTATGCTTAACTTTCCAGATAGATATTTCCCTGTTATGCTCTTTTCATTTTCCATGATTTGCCAAAGTTTTCCCTGAGCTACGATTTGCCCTCCATGAACTCCAGCTCCAGGACCCATATCTACAATATAATCTGAATTTCGGATAGTCTCTTCATCATGTTCTACAACAATAACTGTATTTCCAATATCCCGCAGTCTATGAAGAGTATTGATTAACTTGAAATTATCTCTTTGATGAAGCCCAATACTGGGTTCATCTAATATGTATAAAACTCCCATTAAATTACTGCCAATTTGAGTAGCTAATCGAATTCTTTGAGCTTCTCCACCTGAAAGAGTTTTGGCTGCTCTAGATAAAGTAAGATAGCTAATACCTACGTTTTTTAAAAATCCTAGCCTTTCATTAATTTCTTTCAGAATCGATTTTGCAATAGTTAATTCTTTTTTATTCAACTTAGGTTTAAGTTTTTTGAAAAATTGTATGGCTTGTTCAATTGAAAAATCTGTCACATCAATTATGCTTTTTCCAACAATTTTTACAGCTAGAGGTACTGGTTGAAGTTTTTTTCCTTTACATACTGGGCATTGGGAAGATCTCATGAATTTCTCTATGCTATTTTTTCTCCATTCACTTTCAGTTTGCCGATACAGTCGCATAGTCTGAGGAATTACACCTTCCCAACCTTTTCTCATCCACATATTTGCGCCATTGGACCAGTTGCCTTCCAGAGGTTCTTTATCTCCATATAATAATACATGAATTTGGTTTTCTTTGAAGTCTCTAATTGGAGTAAAAACATCAAAACCATATTTTTTTCCAACTAAAGCTAGTTGTTGAACTCTCCAGCTAAGATCCATTTTACCATAGACAGCAAGAGCTCCATCCATTATTGATTTACTTTTATCAGGCAAAACTAGATCTTCTGATACCTCAAATACTTCACCAAGACCGTGACAAGCAGGACAAGCTCCAAATGGTGAATTAAAGGAAAACATACGAGGTTCAAGACTTTCAAATACTATTTCAGGGTGATTTGGACAAGCGCCAAAAGTACTGTATATGTTCTCTCCTGCAAACCTTTCAATTTCTGATTTTTTCTTGAAACCGTTTGCATTTCCTTTTATGACTATCATAGTTCCTTCTCCAAGTTGGAGAGCTAGCTCTACTGCTTCAACGATTCTTGAGCGTTCCTCTTCCTCAGCATAAACTGTGTCAATAACAGCTTCTATCCAATGTTTTTCATAACGTTGAAGTTTTGCCTCTTTTATTACTGTATCAGAATTGAAAATTTTTTGATCAACGCGAATTTTTGTGAAGCCTTTCTTCTTTAAATCAAGCAGAACTTGTTCATGTGTTCCTTTAATTCCTCGTATTATTGGTGCTAAAATTGTAATTAATTGATTTTTTTCTGTCATCAACAAATTAGATATATTTTCTGGACTTTGTGGTCGAATTAAACTTCCACATCTCGGACAGTGATGAGTACCAATTCGAGCGTATAGTAATCTTAAATAATCGTAAATCTCAGTAACTGTACCCACAGTTGATCGAGGATTTTTGCTTGTACTTTTTTGTTCTATAGAAATTGCAGGGGAAAGGCCTTCGATTGAATCCACATCAGGTTTATCCATTAATCCAAGAAACTGACGTGCATAAGCTGATAAACTCTCAACATACCTTCTTTGTCCTTCTGCATATATTGTATCAAAAGCAAGAGTGGACTTTCCAGAACCTGATAATCCAGTTATTACAATAAATTTATTTCTAGGTAGATTAACATTTATGTTTTTTAGATTGTGCTCACGGGCACCTTTTACAGATATTGAATCAAACATAATTTCTACCTATTTATTCGGTTGTGACAAAACTTCAATAAATGATACATTTCAACTTTTTTGATAAATATCTAGTTTTTTTCCTTGAATATCCTGTGTTTTAATTTTCGAATACAATGCTTTTTTATATTCTTCAATTGTATCTCTTAATTCAATAGCCTCTTCAAAATCGAGTTTCTCTGCTGCAGCTCTCATTTTGGCTTCTAATTCAATTATTTGATATTGAATATCCCTTTTAGCCAGATGCTTTGTTCCTTTAATTCTTCCTTTTTTACTGGATACTTTTTTTATAATTGTTTGGGGAATTAGGTTATGTTCTTGGTTATATCTCTTCTGAAATTTTCTCCTATAATTGGTAATTTCTATTGCTCTCTGAATTGATTTTGTTTTCACATCCGCATACAAAATTACCTTCCCTTCAGCGTTTCTTGCAGCTCTACCAATGGTTTGAATCAGACTTCTTTCATCTCGTAAAAATCCTTCTTTATCCGCATCTAATATAAAAATAGTTGAGACCTCAGGTAGATCTAGACCTTCACGTAGCAAATTTATTCCAACTAGAATATCAAATTCACCAATTCGTAGCTGTCTTATTAATTCAATTCTATCTAAACTATCTATCTCAGAGTGCATGTATCTAACTCTAAATCCTTCTTTAACCAAGTAATCTGTTAGATCTTCAGCCATTCTCTTTGTAAGAGTTGTAATGAGAACCCTATTACCTTTGCTTATGGTATTAGTAGCTTCCTTCATTAAATGCTTCATTTGATCTTTAATTGGATGAAGTTCAACTATAGGATCAAGAAGACCTGTAGGTCTTGTAATCAACTCTACCGGTTCTCCACTAGCATGAAGTTCATAATCACCAGGAGTGGCTGAAACAAAAAGAGTGGTGCCCATTTTTTCTTCAAATTCTTTAAATTTTAAGGGTCTATTATCAAAAGCACTTGGTAACCTAAAACCAAAATCAACCAAGCTCTTCTTTCTAGAATGATCCCCATTATACATTGCTTGAGCTTGAGGAATTGTGCGATGGCTTTCATCAATGATAAATAGAAAATCTTTTGGGAAATAATCGATTAGGACATATGGTGGTTCACCAGGTTTTCTTCCATCAAAATGGCTGCTATAATTTTCAATTCCTTTGCAATAACCCAATTCTTTAATCATTTCAATATCATAATTAGTTCTTTGCTTAAGCCTCTGAGCCTCAAGAAGAGGTAACTCTGGTAAACGTTCAGCTAGTTCTTGACGGATTTTTTCTAAAGCTTTCTTTTGTTTTTCTTCAGGAATTACGTATTGTCGTGCAGGATATAGGGTGATTTTGTCAATTTTATTAATTGAGTCACCCGTAATGGGATCAATTTCTTTGATTTTATTTATCCTATTGGATTCAAGTTGAACACGCAAAATAGTTTTTTCATAAGCAGGAACAATATCTATTACATCACCTCTAACCCTAAATTTTCCCGATTCAAGTTCCAATTTATTGCGTTCATATTGCATATCAACTAGGCGTTGAATAAAATCTCGCCTTTTCAACGGTTTTCCTACTTCCAATTCAATAGCCAAAGTTTTAAAATCAATAGGATTACCAAGATTGTAAATGCAACTAATACTTGCTACAACAATTGTATCATTTCTACTAAGCAAACTAGAAACACTATGCATACGCATTTTTTCTATTTGTTCATTAATGCTTGAATCTTTTTCTATATAGGTATCAGTTGTTGCAATATAAGATTCTGGCTGATAGTAATCATAAAAGGAAATAAAATATTCAACGCGATTATTAGGAAAAAAATCTTTTAGTTCAGAATATAGTTGAGCAGCTAAAGTTTTATTATGTGCAAGTATAAGTGTAGGTTTTTGAAGTTTTTCTATAATATTTGCCATAACAAAAGTTTTTCCACTTCCAGTTATTCCAAGAAGAGTTTGTTTTTTTTGTTTAAGAAAATTAGCCTTGATTTTTTCTATTGCTGTTTTTTGTCCAGGAGATACCTTAAAATCAGTTTTTAATTGGAACTTCACTAGGGATCCTTCTCGATTAGAGAGAAGAAAATAAAATCTCTTTACTTATAAGGATTTTCAAAAAATTAATATTTGTTTCAAGGATAATCCTAGGATAAAATTTTAAAGAAGAATTTGTTTCGGCCAATATTTTTTCAAAATATTAACTTGTTGAACCTATTACTGGAAGATTTTATGACAATTACATTTTGATTTTTTCTTTAAGCGCTTTAATTGTTCCAGAAATTGATAAAACATGTAAAGCAACACGGTTTTCAGCTATAGAAGTAATTGTAACCAATGATGTTCTTACGATGTTTAGGGCTGAAAGATTAGTTCGAATAATTACTTGTTTTTCTTCAAGATTATAATCAATTAAAGATAAGCTAGTTTGACTAGCACCATATTCACCATATAGTTTTAGAATTGAACTCCATATAGCATCTATTAGGATTTTAGGCTGAAAATTAGCCTTAGAATCGATTTCCAAAGCTAGATATCTTCTTTTTGTTCTTTTCAACAATCTCCCTCTTTTATTATTCGAATTCCAGGAGCCACAAAGCTAGATTTTAGTTTTTCTCTATTTCGCAGAACTATTGTGTTGGGATTTGTTGAAATTGTGTCTAGAGCGGAGGTTTGATCCATATCAAGAAGAAACATCAAGGCTGCAATTTCTCTTGGTTTTCTAAGTAATATTGACTCTGAAATTCCACTTGATAGTACAATGGGTACATGAAAATCATTTGCTATTACTGTTTCTCTACGAAGGAGGGATATAATTTTTGCGCGTAAAGACCCGTATAGAACTAATAATGGTTTAGCATCAATTTCAAAAGCAGTTAAATTATTGCTAACTAATTCTGCTTCGTTTCTGTCAAAAAATCTGTTTCGAAAAGATAGTGATGGAAAATTTATTAAATCAACTCTGCGATCCTGTGCAGCTTGTCTTGCAATTTCTTTGGTTTTGCATTTAACACAAACTATTTCATATTTTCTTCTTACTTTTCTAAGTTTAATTTTGAGTTCATTTCGGGTCTTTGGACTTAAATCTATTCGTGAAATATAATCTATCTCAAGATTTTTACATAAATCTCTTAGTAGATTAATTGAATGTTTATCCAAGGAATTATTCGATGAAAAACCTAATAGATTATATCCTAAAAATTTTATTTTTTTAATTAATTGAATATTTTCATCTATTTTATTTGATTTTAGAATTAAATGTAAGTCAGCAAATTGTCTTTTCATAATATTAAACCTAATTCCTTGGCTAAATCTATTATTTCTCGAGTGGTTCTAGTCTCGAAATGAACCTTTAAGTGAATGGGATCCTTTGTTGAAAATCTCAATAAAGATACAAACGCTAGTTGTTTATCAAATCTTAAATAAAGATTTTTTTTATCAAGATGATTTTTTATGTTATAAGTTAGATTTTCTTTGTCTGACAAATTTAGTTGATCAGAGATAAATTTTAATGTTTCAAGACACAAAATTTTATCATTTAACTGGATTTTATACAATATGATTGGATTTTTATAGTATCCTGTTAACTGTGTTTTTTTAAAAGTTAAATTTTCCTTAATTTCAACTGGAAATAAATTTTTAGCAGAAATTAAAACTTTGTCCACGTCTTCTGTAGCATGAGAAAAAACTCTAATTTCGATATTTCTAATCAAAGTCTTTGGAGACAATTTTATACATCTTTTTGTGATTAGCATTTAATCCTTTTAGATTTTTTCTATAGCTAAGAATAAGACTATCATTATTTTCTGAATTTTTATAAGATTATTATTTTGCGTAAAGATAAAAATTTTAAAATAATTTATTTATTTTTTCTCTTGCGTTTCTTGGGATTTTTCTTTTCTGGAGATTTAACCAAATTTCTGATTCGTTTACCAGATGCTGTTAAACCTCTATTTACTCTTCTCTTTTGATTGGCTAGATTAATTAAATTTTGATTGGTTATCCTTGCTTTTTGAGTTTTAAAGTTATGTTGTTTTGATAAGACAGTTTTATTGATCATGATTACTTCAAACCATTTCGAACGTCCATCTTCGCCAACCCAATAACTGTTTAAAACTTCTAGATTTGGGAATTTCTTTCCTGTTCGTTCTTCTGCAATTAATCTTAAGCTTTTTGCTGGTTTATATTTTGCAACACCCATTCGTTTAGGTCTACGTCCAGCTTTCGGTCGTTGTTTTCTTAAGCCGCCTCTTCTGACCTTAGTTCGAGCAATTATATAACCCTGTTTAGCTTTATATCCGAGGGCTCTAGCTCTATCCAGTCTTGTAGGTTTTTCAATTCGAATTATAGTTGGTTGTTTTCGATATAAAATCAATCTTTCTTTCATTAGTTCTTCTACAAAAGATTGTTCTGGTTTAGCCCATTCTTTCGCTATATACTTGTAAGCCATCTGTTTTTCTGACCTTATTTGCTATTGTTTACGGTTCAGCTTATTAAAGCCACATCCCTACGGACTCTACAGGTCCGTTTTCAATTTTTAATCACAACATTGCTTAAAAATAAACCTTTTCTATGAATTATCAGAAAAAAAACCATTTAAAAGATTGTTATTCCAGTAATCTTGCTCTTGCATTGTTAAATAATTTAACTAATTCTAAACGCCACTCATTATACTCTTCAGGAGTTTTGGGATAACTATAATAATGAGCTTTCACTTGTCGCATCATATTTACTGTTATTCGCAGTTTATTTAGAAAACGCATCCGCTTAATTCCTCTAAATACTCTTCTGGCCGTTTCTGTGATATTCAAATGGAATTCATCCCCTAAGCCAGCTTTTAATACGTCATCCTCAGTTAGAAGTTTACAACTCATGCCATAATTTAAATCATCGTCATTACTTTTAATGAGAAACATTCGAAAGATATCTAAACTAGCCTGTTTCTTACCATAAGACTGCATATATAAATTATTGTAAGACCAAAGACTTTCTTGATTCGCCTTTCCTTTTTCCAGTGCATCAGATATTACTTTCCCAGCATAAAAACCACTTAGCATTGATGGACCAATTCCACCTCCGTGGATAGGATTAACTAAACTAGCTGCATCACCAGTGATTATGATGCCATTTCCAACCATATTATCTAATGGTCTTCTTGTTGGATCAAACCAAGCACCGGAAGTTATTATTTTAGATCCTTCAAACAAGGGTCTTTTCATAATATGTTCATAAAATTGAGTTTTGGGATTTGGAAAATTTTTATTCATGCAAACTCCTAAACCAACATTAACTTTTGCGTTTGGTTTAGGAAATATCCATGTATAACCTCCAGGAGTTACTTTTTGATTTAAATAAATATCGCAATATTTTTTGTTTTCTGTTTCGTGGCTTAATTGGCGAATTTCGCGGTAACAAGCTTCTACATCTCTGTTTTCAATCACTGTATCAATATTCATTTCTTCAGGTAGTTTGCGTCTAGCAACACCTAAGAAACCACTGGAATCAACAACTACTTTGCTTTTCAACTCGACCTTTGATCCATTAGACTTCTTTGCTATTACACCGGTGACAAATCCATCTTTAATTTTGAGATCAAGAAATTTTGTTGAATCTAAAAGTGTCGTGCCTTTGTCTACTGCTTTTTTCAATAGCCATTGTCCAAATAAGTGACGATTTAATAAATACCCGATAAAATCTTCATGTGCAATAGTGAAAATCGATTTTTCATCAGGAGAAAAAATTCGGATACCTTCAATACGGGTTTCAAGTTCACCGCCTTTTGGTTTCTCTAATCCTAAAGTTTTTAGATGATGTTCTCCAAGTGCATCTCCACAGATTTTTGTTCCTATTAGTTCTTTGGGTTTATTTTCAATTAAACAAGTACTTAATCCTCTTTCAGCTAATGTTTTTGAGGCTAAACAGCCTGCAGTTCCGGCTCCAACAACTATAGCATCAAATTTTTCCATAACATGATCCCATTAAATATGATATATTTTCTGTACTTTGTTGTATTAGTAAACCTTTATAAATTATTAAGTAAGCTTTACCACACCAAGTGTAGGTTAAATGAGCACACAGTTATCACTAAGCATTGAGCTTAGAAAGTTAATTGAATCAAAACTTGAACAGACTATTAATGGAATAGAAAACACTTTTTATCAAATTTTAAAAAAACAGGACATTAATCCTATAGAGTTAAAAGAGAATGTTAAGAATCTGGAAGAAAATTTTAGCATTATATCTCAGAAATGGAATCTTGAGATCCTTTACACTTTGCTATTGAAAGAACAAGCCGGTTTTGGAGAAATTAAGAGAATCTTAGGTGTAAATTCACGGACCCTTTCAGATAAACTCAAGATTCTGAATATTTTTAATTACATTAATAGAGATGTAAATATTGGACCCCCTTTAAGAGTTAAATACAACCTTACCAATAAAGGAAAAAATACGGGTCTTCTTGCTTTGCCCCTTCTTTATTATAGTAGCAAATAAATTATTTTTTATTGATTATTGAATCTTCAATTTTTAATAAAGTGATTGAAAGAAATACATTAATGCAATTATCTAACATAATTATCTTTCTCAAATATTTCTATTAGTTAATTTTTTAGTTAAGACAATGTTTGTGGTTTCCTTTATTGTTTCAAAAACCATACAAGTAAGTGTTTTTTCCAATCCATCAATTAATCGAAGTTTATCAACAACAAAATTCCCGACATTATCGACAGCTTCAGCTCTTAATTTTATTAGTAAATCCCAATCTCCAGTTATTATATGCACTTCTTGTACCTCTAGAAACGATGCAATCTTTTTAGCGACAATTCTTTGTGAAATCATTCCAGAGTTTTTTGTTCGATATGAAACAGAAGCAAAAATGAAAGCTGTTGTACCTGAAGCAAGTTTTTCTGGTGCTAAGATTGCTCTATATTCCCGAATGATATTTTGGCCTTCCATTCGTCTTATTTTTGCGAAAACTGTTGTAATAGGTGACTTAATTTTTTGTGCTATTTGTCGAGCAGTTAGTTTGCTATTTTTTTGTATTAATTCTAAAATTGCTAAATCTTTTTCATCTAATTTGTTAAACATATTGTAATAATTACAATATTCTGCTATAAATACTATTAGTTTTTATAAAAAATATAAAAAAAATTATAAAAAATTTATAATAGACCATCTCATTAAGTTAGCTGATTAGATAAAGGAAATCGAAACATAATCAGGGATCTTTATGACTAGTCAAATTGTATTAAATTTTCCAAAAACTTTAGATAAATTATCAGAAATCGAAATCAAACGTAAAGCATGCATAGCAAAAGTGATGACCTATACCTTAAGTAATCTCACTTCACAGTTTGTAAAGAATGGTTTTGAATGGCTTCTACCTGTAGCCCTTTCTCAATCTACTGATCCTCTATGGCCTGATCCTGGAGCATCTATAGAAAAACGGATTGAAATCGACATCTACGGAAAAACTGTTCGAACAACTTCTAGTATGATCATTCACAAAATTATAGCTTCATCAATAGCTTATCCAAAATTATTCATATTATCACCAAACATACGAATTGAGAAACCAGAACGAGCAAAAACTGGAATGCACATATATGAATTTAGTCAATTAGATTTTGAAATAAGAGAAGCATCTTCAAAAGACGTTATGAATTTAGTTGAAAAAGCTATCCATGGCTTAATGGAAAATCTGCAAAAAGACATGAAAGAAGAATTAACCACACTTTGTACTTGTGATAGAATCAAAATTCCGAAAACACCTTTCAAAATTTATGATAAGTGTGAACTAGAATCTAAATATGGAACTACTTGGGAAGAAGAAATTTCAAAAAGAAGCTTTGATCCGGTATGGGTAACTAATATTCCTCGCGAATTTTATGACTTTGAAGATTTCGAAACAGGAAAATGGGATAACTACGATCTTTTTCTTCCAAATTACGGAGAAGCACTATCAGGTGCTAAAAGAGAGTGGGAATATTCGAAAATATTACAGAAAATTGAACGAGATAATATAAACAAAGAAAACTACAAATTAATCTTACAACTATCTAAAGAAGGAAAAATTAAACCCACCTCTGGAGGAGGAATTGGGTTAGAACGACTAGTTGGTTGGATAAGTGGTGTTCAACATATAGCTGAAACTCAACCATTTCCTCGTATACCTGGTAAGGTTTACGACTTATAGGAATGAGAAATAATGAATACTTACTTAGAAGCATTAAAAATTAAATTAACCCAAGCTGATTATAAAAAACTATGTGCAATAGAACATCCCAAAGTTCACGAATTTATTGCAAAGTCAAGCGACTTATGTCATGCAAAAAGCATATTTATTTGCAGTGATGACCCCAAAGATATTGCTTATATTCGCCAACAAGCCATAACTAGAGGCGAAGAAACAGATATTTTAAAAATAAAAGGGCACACAGTTCACTTTGATGGTATTAACGATCAAGGTAGAGACAGGAAAGCAACAAAGTATCTTGTTCCAAGAGATATATCTTTTAGTAAAGCTCTTAACCAAATAGACAGACAAAAAGGCTTAAGTGAAGTAAAAAATCTGTTAATGGATTCAATGAAAGACCGAACAATGATTGTTCGATTCATTTCTTTAGGACCTCCAAATTCAGTTTTTACAATCCCTGGCTTGCAATGTACAGACTCTTGGTATGTTGCTCATACTGAAGATATTCTTTATAGACCTGGATATCAAGTTTTTTGCAGGACTGAACCAGATACGCAGTTTCTACGAGTTCTTCATTCAGCAGGAAAACTTAGAGAAAACATGACAAGTCTTGAAGATGACAAGAAAGCAATTTACATTGATTACATGGATAACACAATATATAGTGTTAATACTCAATATGCAGGAAATTCTGTAGGATTCAAAAAATTAGCATTCCGATTAGCAATAAGAAGAGCCAATTATGAAGGTTGGTTAGCAGAACATATGATGATTATGGGTGTACATGGTCCGGGAGGGCGGAAAACATACTTTTCTGGTGCTTTTCCAAGTGCATGTGGAAAGACATCAACTGCGATGCTTCCGGGAGAAACTATTTTGGGCGATGACATTGCTTATATTAGAGATATTGGTTCAGCTGCTAGAGCTGTTAATGTGGAATCAGGAATTTTTGGAATTATTAAAGATGTAAATTCCAAAGATGATGTATCAATTTTTAATGTTCTTAATAGTCCAGGAGAAATAGTTTTCTCAAATATTTTAGTTAAGGATGGAAAACCGTATTGGATAGGAATGGGTGAAGAAATTCCAGAAACTGGGATTAATTTTTCAGGAGATTGGTTTAAGGGGAAAAAAACCCCTGAAGGAAAAGAAATTCCCTTTGCTCATAAAAATGCTCGATATGCAGTAGCGCTAAAAGCATTGCAAAATTGTGATTCTGAAATTGATAATCCGCTGGGGGTAGAAATTAGTGGAATTATGTATGGGGGTCGAGATGCAAAAGCCTATGTACCAGTGCAACAAAGCTTCGATTGGTCCCACGGAATAATCTCCTATGGTGCATCCTTAGAAACTGAGACAACCTTCGCAACAATAGGTAAGGAGGGTGTTCCAGAGATTAACATAATGAGTATTCAAGATTTTATTTCTATTCCATTAAGCGAGAACATATGTAACAACCTTGAATTCGGTAAAAGACTCAAGAAAGTTCCCCTTGTTTTTGGAGTTAACTATTTTCTTGAAGATAAAAATGGCAAATTTCTAAATGCGCCACAGGACAAACATGTGTGGATTAAATGGATGGAACTTCGTGTACATGGAGAAGCAGGTGCTATTAGATCACCAACAGGTTTTCTCCCAAAATATGTTGATCTTTGTAAACTTTTTAACCGGGTATTGAAAAAAGATTATTCAAAAGAAGAATATGATAAACAATTTATGATTAGGGTTCCAGAAAATCTGGCAAAAATTCAACGAGTTCAAAGATTTTATCAAGAAAATGTTTCAGATACGCCTGTGGAATTATTTGAAATCTTAGATAAGCAATGTGATCGATTAATTAAAGCAAAAGAGAAATTTGGAAACTACATTTCTCCAGAAAAATTTGAATGGTAGAATAAGTTATTTATTAAATAAACAAAAAACTATAAAAAAACCATATATTTTCTTCGTTCAAATAAATCGATTGGAAGAAATATTGATTACTGATTCATAATCGTTAATAATTAACTCTAATTCATGGAGTCTTAAAAGAACCAAGAGAGTGAAAGTTTAATGATGAAAAAAACCGCTATTAATAAAAAAGTTCAACATTCAATAGATCTGACAAAAATTGATGGAGATGGAGCTTTTCCATGTCCAAATTGTGGAGTTGTTATATCACCTGAGGATGAAACAGAGCAAGTTTACAGAATCATTGATACAAAAGTTAGAAATGATGAGCTCTTTGAACTTACTATAATGTGTAACAGCTGCAAAACTGAAATGAGATTAACAGGTTTTCAGCAATAGTTTTAATTCTCTTTCTTCAAAGATCATTTTCAAGTTTATTGCTTATTACACAAAAAGCAATTCCTAGTAAAGAACCATATATTAAACCATTAATAAGTGCACTTAAAAGAACTGAATAGGTAGTCAATTCACTTGGGAGTAACATTGTGGATAATAAACTTCCTGGAAATAAAGGGACTGGAATAAGAATAGAAGCTATGGCGAAGATTGAGAAAAAGGTAATAATTAACAAACCCTTCAAAAGAATTCCTTCTTTTGTTTTTCAATTAAGCCTGAGAATCAATCCTCTATAAACCTTTTTGTTGATCTGTTTAACAACAATACAGATCAGGAATTCATATTTATTATTAGCAATTTTGCAAATTTAAAATAACGAAAAAAATTTTTAAGAAAAACGAAAATTTGATCAATAATTAATAGGTAAAATCAGATGATAAAAAATTAAAAATAGCTTTTTTATAATTAATAGTTGGTTTCTATGAAGGTTAAAACATTTATTTTTGGATTTTTAGCTACAAATTGTTATGTAGTAAATTCTGATAAAGATGCCCTTATTATTGATCCAGGATTCGAAAATGATAAAGAATTCGATCAAATTAAAGAATACATTAATGAGAATTCTTTGAAAATTAATCTAATTATTAACACTCACGGTCATTCAGATCACATTTCTGGAAATTATGTTTTGCAGAAAAAATACAATTGTCCTATTGGTATTCATATTAATGATTTACCTCTTCTTGGTAATTTAGCTAAAGATTGGAAAATTCTAACTTTAAATGAGGGTGATTTTCTAAATATTGGCAATGAGGTTCTTGAAATCATTTTTACACCTGGACATACTAAGGGAGGTATTAGCTTAGTTGGTGAAAAGATTGTTTTTACAGGTGATACTTTGTTTTCTAAAGGAATTGGTAGAATGGATTTTCCAGGAGGTTCGAAAGAAGATATGCAAAAATCTTTGGTGAAATTGATCGATTTGCCAGAGGATTATGTTGTTTTTTCAGGTCATGGTGCTTCCTCGACTATTGGAGAGGAGAAAAGGAGTAATCCTTTTTTAATTTCGCTTAAATAATTGATCAATTTTTGGATTTTTTTTCGCTTTTTTGTATTTGTGTAAAACATGTTTACAATATTGTCTATTGAGACGTAATATTTAATAGACTCTTATTTTTATCATACAATAAGAGGCCGAAAAAGGAAAAAAAGCTTCAATCTAGGATTGAAAAATATTGAAGAAACTCAAAATTGGTTTTAGTAAAAAAAAGAAAAAGAAACAAAAAGAGATGCATGTTCCCGAAGCCCCCAAAAGCCCAATTCGCAAGGGACTAAAAATTATCGAGAAATATCCTCTTTATGAGCCCTTTGCACATGTTGTAATCGTTCAAAATCCTAAAACAGGTGAATATAAGTATATACTTGATGAACTTCAACTTGATCCGCTTGAACAAGGCATTTATGACCGCATATTAGATATTTTACTAGCTGAAATTGCATCTCCCAAAGAAGAAATAAAGGATCCAAGAAAATTTTTTGCAGAAGAAGCCAAAAAAATAGTTGATAAATATCGAATAAGCTTGGGATGGCTTCCAGATGTTTCATGGTATAAAATTCTCTACCATGCAGAAAGAAATCTTGTTGGTTTCGGAAATATAGATCCACTAATGCGAGATCCAAACATCGAAGATATTTCATGTGACGGAGTGACAAAGCCTGTTTATGTGTGGCATAGAACCTACGAAAGCATCCAAACAAATCTTGAATTTCCAAATGACGAAGTTCTAGACAATATGGTCGTTAAGCTCGTTCATATGGGTGGTAAACATGTTAGTACCGCTTTTCCAATAGTTGATGCTTCTCTTCCAGGCAAGCATAGACTTGCAGTCGCATATAGAAGAGAAATTACACCTTTTGGAACAGCTTTTACTATAAGAAAATTTAGAGAAGACCCTTACTCAATTATAGATTTGATTAACATAGGTACTTTCTCAGAAGAAATGTCTGCATACTTCTGGATGTGTCTTGAAAATAGAGCTTCAATTATGGTTTTAGGTGGAACTGCTGCAGGCAAAACTACGGCTTTAAATGCTCTTGCATGTCTTATTAAACCTGGTAGCAAAATTATTACTATTGAGGAAACAGCTGAACTTAATTTGCCTCATGATAACTGGGTTTCACTTATTGCTCGCCAAAGTTACGGCTTAGGTGGAAGTGGTATTGGTGAGGTAGCCTTATTCGATCTTGTAAAGACATCAATGAGACATCGTCCAGACATAATGATTGTAGGTGAGGTTAGGGGACAAGAAGCATACGTACTATTTCAAGCTTTAGCAACCGGCCATGGTGGTATGTGTACTATGCATGCTGAAAACTTGGACTCAGCAGTAAAACGACTTACTTCAAAACCTATGGACATTTCCCCTGCGTATATTCCACTTATGAACATTGTTATTCCAATTCAAAGAGTATATCTAACCAAGAAAAATGAGAAAAAAGCTTACAGACGTGTCATTACTGTCAACGAGATTCAAGATTTTGAAAAATATAAGACTCCAGGCAAATGGCAACCTTTGCTTGATAATCATTTAATTGATTTTGATAAAAGTTCACTATTAGATTCTATAGCCGAGCGTCAAGGAGTAAGCAAAAAAGATTTGATATCAGAAATTAATAAACGCAAAGATGTTCTACATTGGATGCGAGAGCGTAACATAAGAAGCTACAGAGATGTTGCAGCTATCATAGCAGAATATTACGCTAGACCCAAACTGACTTATAATAAAATACTTGAAGGGGAGGAGATCCAAGCAATTGCCGCTTCTAAAAACGCTTGAGGGATTATCTTTTCGCCTCTTCGGAGGTATAGCCCCGTTCTTTCTTAAAAACATCTACGAATTCAAGGGTACACTTGAAAGAGCACGGATAAAGATTTATCCTGAAACTTATGTATCTCTAATGTTTTTAATTGCTTTATTAACTGTACCTGCATCGGTAATCTCAGTAGTTTGTATATTGGTATTCGGCTTCATGCCATTGATTTTCTTAATTCCCCTTCCTTTTTACGTAATGGTAGGGTTCTTGTTAGTGCCTATGTCCAAGGCTAGCGATCGAGCAACAGCTTTGGAGAGAGAAATGCCTTTTGCTTCAGCATATATCACTGTCATGGCATCTGGAGGAATCGCTCCTTACTCAAGTTTTAAAAGATTAGCAGATGTCCAATTGATGCCTGCTATGCGAGGAGAAGCAAGAGAAATAATAAAGGATGTAGAAATCTTTGGTAGAGATCCGCTTTCTGCTTTAGAACAAGCTGCAAGAAAAAATCCATTAGATGTATTCAGAGATTTTCTCTCAGGATATGCTTCCACAGTCATTATTGGCGGAGATATAGGACACTTTCTTGAAAGAAAAGCAGAAGAGATTTTCAAAACAAGAGCATTGCGAGTAAAAGCTGCTGCAGAACGTATGGGTATGCTATTGGAAACCTTTATTATAGTAATGGTAATGATGTCGCTGTGCTTCTACATATTGTTCAGTGTGGACTCGATTTACAGTACAGGCGTGTCGGCTTATTCAGGAATAATATTGTACACATACTTGTTTACACCTCTATTGTCAATAATGTTCATTTATTTGGCTCACAGTATGCAGCCAAAAACTCCGATTACTGAAATGCGCCCTTACAAAGTTTTTGGTATATGCGCGGTAATCGGTGTTGCTTTGTTGTTAGTGCTGACGAACTTTATGGGTTATGTAAACATACCTGGTATATCATCACTTCAAACAGTAATCGATTTGCCTATTGCTGTAGCTATCTCATTGTTTGTAGCTACTGCTCCGGCTGCAATAGTTCATCAGAGATTAGCTAAAAAGAAAGCAAGCTTAGAAAGCGGAATGACAAGTTTTCTAAGAGATTTGACTGAAGTAAGGAAAACAGGTTTATCGCCTGAAAAGTGTATCGAAAGCTTAGCCAGGCGTGACTATGGAGAATTTAGCAAGGAATTACAACAGATAAGTTCGCAGATTTCTTGGGGAATTCCATTGAAGAAAGTTGTTTTTGATTTTCTCAATAGGACTCGCAGTTGGATGACGCAGATAGTAATGTTTCTGCTGGTTGAAACCATTGATGTTGGAGGAGGAACAATACCAATGATAGAATCACTTGCTAGATTCAATAATCTTACACAACAAGTAGAGAAAGAAAAGAAAATGACGGTTCGACCCTATATATTTATGCCCTACTTAGCTGCAATCTTGCTTGTTGCAACAACGACAATGATGCTTGGTTTTACTACAGCTACAACGAATATAGTTCCAGGTCAAACAACTCAGGATGTAAGTGGTATGACCATGGTTTTTATTACTTCTGTGATCTTTCACAGTTATCTGATAGGAATTGTAGCTGGAAAAATAAGTGAGGAGTCGGTTTCCGCCGGATTCAAACACGCTGCATTGCTTGTAGTTATTGCCGCCATAGCAGCAAAACTTGTACCAATATTCTTGACACCTGATTGGGGATTAGCCACATGAAAAAAATAAGCAAAGTCTGCCGCCCACGCATCCTAAAAAACAGGAAGGCGGCAAGCCCAGCGGTTTCGATGGTAATAATAACTGCAGCGACTGTTGTAATGATCCTAGTGGCCAGCACCTATGCACTTCAGCTCCTGATACAGCAACAAGCTTCATCAGAGTTTAGTACCGTTCAGAAATCATTCTTATCCTTTGATGATGCTGTGAGAGACATTGCATTCGATAGAGGTGGTTCTCGTTCTGTTCGATTCACTGCTAGTTTTGGACACTTGTTCCTATTAGAAGGCAATAAAACCTTTGAAATTACCGAGTCATCGCTTGGATACAACCCCGAACCATTCACAACGGCTGTTATTAAGTACAGTATGCCCTACACCCTTTCATCTCTAAGCGAATCACCGTATATTCTTGGAGATGAGAAAGCTATAGTATCGTCACTAACCGAAAGCGCCTCCCAAGCTTTCGTCAAACAGGAATCAGGGTCGGCAAATATCTTTCTAAACTACAGAATACGCGTGAATGCCGAGGGAACTTCGCATAAAATGTTAAACTCATCGATTACAGTTAATTACGTTGACATTTTTGTGATTAGGTTAATATGCACATCTTCGTTCGTGGGAAATAGCGATTTTGATTTAGTCTGCAAAAACGTTAATTTGGAAACTATTCAGTCTGGTATTTACAACGTTCCGAGTAACGGACAAATTACTCTCTCAGCTATCGTTGATGGTATCCCCTCCGGTCAGGTCGATATTGATTTGACAGCTGGACAAAAAGTAATTTTCAATCTGATAAGAGCTGATGTGAGGGTAGATATTTAGAGGGGATAATTATGGCAGCCCCCGCAATGAGCCATATAATCTGCAGCATTGGTTTATTGGTGCTAACCCTTGTGATGCCAGTCTTTTTTGCTATGGAACAAAATAGTATCGCTCAGGATATAGCAATACGAGAATTAACAGAGATTACGGATTATACCTCTAATACTCTGCAAAATTTGTTTCTTTTAGCAAACTCCACGAATAGCGAGAAATTAACATTAACTAAAGAAATGATCTATCTACCGTTAACCGTTGAGGGCTCTTTCTATACACTAACTATAGAATCGATGGATGGAGCGAATGCCTCAAGAGTTACTGCTTTTCTAAATGATAAACCCACAGTTGAAAGCAGTTCGTGGCTCGTTTCAGGTCTGAAGATAACTTCCGAACAATCAGTTGAGGTTAGCAATAATTTAATTGTAGCAGGTTGTGAGCGGAGTGCTTCCGATTTCTATGTTTGGATAAAGGAGGGCGAATAGAATATTGTGCTTATGCGATTTAATTAATCTCATCGATGGTTTATTCTTCAAATCTAAAATTAAAGGAGTTGTTAATTATAGTTAGTATAGCGGCTGATCATTTAGTAGCCATTGTGATAGTCGGAATCATATTCGTTGGAACAGTAGTGGTTTTGCCAGCAACAAGTTTCTCTAATTTAAAAGTTGTAGATCAGCAGCAGTTGAGAAATACTGCATATAACGTTTTTGACGCTATGTTGTTGGATGTCGGGTCTCCTTCTAAATGGGGGTCTAGTTTTCCTTTTGACCAAAGCACGGTTGAGAAGTTTGGTCTTGCTTATTCCGATCCTTTTTCAAAATTTGTTCTTGATATAGACAAGGTTCAAAGAATTGACGTTTCAAATCCTACTGGTTTTGTTGAATATGAGCACGTTCGCGAGCTTCTAAACATCGAAGAGTATGGTTTTCGTCTCACTTTATTGAGACCGTTTTCAACAAGTTCTAGTTTAAATATTACAAATAGCGAAGTTCACTTCTATGTTGCTGTTACTAGAACTGAAGATGGAACCCCTATTCCAAATGCTGAAGTTAAACTAACCACTACAATAGCCGTCAACGACGGTAACAGCTTTAATGTTATAAGAATGGATCCAGATACTTTCTTCACTGATGTGAGGGGGATCTGCGAAGGCTTTCAATCTGCCAGTTCTAGCGGAACGATTACACACGCTGTTTCTATTATGACTATTTCTGTATCTGGCATGTCAACAACTGTAGTCGCTCGAAGCGAGAATACTCTTACACAACTAATTAAGATTAACACCACAGAAGACACAATAATTCTGTCGTTTCCCGATGAAGTGATTGGAGATAATACGCATTCAGAAAAACGTATACACCAAATAGACGCCTACGTTTCTGAAGTGATAGTTCCACTTTTTGAGAAGGGCACAATGGCGGTTCCAGAAGTCAAAATTACCAGTGGCACCGGATATGAATATTGGAGTTTAACTTTTCCAAGTTTAAGATTCATGGACCCAACTGCTTTGATTTTTTGGATAGAACTTACCCTAAAGGGCTATGGAAGAGTGATGGTTGTGCTTGCCGGCTCATTGGATTTTATGGCGCAAGAAGAAATCCTTAACTTTGGTCCCGATCCTGGAGATCTAAATGTGACCCCGATTGTAACAATGCGTAGGCTTGTCGTTATCTCAGATATGACTTATGTTGTAAAACTGGCTTTTTGGAGAGATTAGAAATGAGACTGCAAAACCTTAAAAACAAAAAAGGACAGATGCGAGTCATTGAAACAATTCTAGCATCGTTTATAATCGTTGCTGCCTTGTCTTTTGTTGGAATCTTTGCAGTAAGTCCAACTTCTCCTGCATATGAGGTTACTGACCTTGAAAAGATGGCTTACAGTACTCTTCATGATCTTGACCAACAGGGATTGCTTGCTCCGGCAGTTTACAGTCATAGTTGGAGCGACTTAAGAAATATTCTAAGAATCACAATGCCCAATGATGTATATTTCAATTTAACAGTATACAAAGTTGACGGTTCATCAATATACTCTGGCTCCCAAATGCTCTATGGAGACTTGAATACATTTGCGGAGGCGAGAAATGTAATCTCGATATCGTACTGTCTTGTGGGTATTCCAAAATTCAACCCAAATGGAGTTTATGATGCTGATTATGATCCGTTAATCTTGGTATTGGAAGTAACAAGAGGATGATAAGATGAAAGTAAATAGAGGAAAAAGAGGACAATTCATTATAATCGCGGTTATGATAGTGGCAGTGATGATTGTTTCGATGGGAGTATTAATGCACAATGCAATAACTTATTATAAACACGAGCCTTGGGAAGAATATTCAGCCCTTATTGGAGATATCGAAATAAACTCACGGAAGCTTGTTGAACTTAGCTTAGCCAGTTATACAAATTCATTAGAGCCCATATCAATAATTGAAACTAATTTGAATAAATGGGAAAAAGACTTAGTAGATGCTTACCCCAGTAGAGGAATAACTCTTACATCTTCAGATACAACGATGCTAAGCAGTTCAAATACTAATGCTTACACAGCAACATCTAAAGCTCAGGCTAGTTTCACTCTTGATGTTAAGTCAATAGGTTTGGAAGGATATACATTCAATGTCTTTACATCATTAACTCTCTCAATAAAGAGTATTACACCACTCGAGTCAAATATGATCGAAGTTATAGCAGTAGTTGAGAGTGAAACTGGATTACCTATCAAAGACTTAAGCAAGACCAATTTCAAAGTGGAGAATGCCACAAACTTAGCGGTTAGTGCTGCATACGACTCAAACAATATTCTCGAATATAGAATAATACATAATGGTTCCGCTAATTCATCTGTTGAGGTTTACGATCAAAGAGGCATAAGAGTAATTGTCAATTCTAGTTAATTTATAACTTAATTTTTTTTTATTCTAAATGAATTTATTTGCGGTCACAAACTGCTTTTCCGTCAAAATTTAATTTCAATTAGAATATTTACATAATTTTTTAAAGATTAATCGTTATTCGATATGCTCAACTTAACCCTTGAAAATTCAGATTACTTGAGATTTTAGAACTCTTAATATTGAGACTAAATTCGCATATTTTAAATAAAAATTTTCAAATCATTCAAACTATAAGGGTTTAAAAAAAAGAAACTTGGTTGTTAAAGCAAAGAAAGGAATTGAATTAATTCCTGCCATTTCCGATAACAATCACTGCTGTATCTTTTTTTAAGTCCAAAATGAAAGAAAAAATTTGAAATTACTCTTCTTTCATTTAACAGATCAAAAGATGATGACAGATGCAGACTATATTGATCGCAGCTAGAGTAGTAATATCAATTATTTTTCTTTTTTATGCTTCATGGAGTGACTACAAAACCAGAGAAGTTAGCAATAAAGTTTGGATTATCTATGGTCCTATTGGTCTAATTTTATCACTCACTGAATTCCTTGTATATTCTCCTTCAAAAATACCTCTTTACGGCTTATCAGTAGGAGTGACCTTTTTGATGGCTTTTTTGCTTTTCTACAGCGGAGGATTTGGAGGAGCCGATTCCAAAGCATTCATGTGCATATCGCTAGCATTACCCTTTTCAACTGAAATGCTTTTTTCTCCCTTAATACCTGCTGAATCATCACCATTAGCAATGTATCTTTTTCCGATTGTGATATTTAGTAATTCAGTTTTAATTGCTGCAACAAGTGCTTGCTATATTCTATTTAGAAATATTATCCATCGCATAAGGTATGGAAAATATTTCTTTGAAGGTAGTTTAAAAACAGAATCAATTGGAAAAAAAATAATTATATTCTTCACTGCATACAAACTGCCAATCTCAAAAATAAAAGAAAAATGGCATATTTATCCAATGGAAGATATAGACACCACAGAAATTGAACAAAAAAGACAACTTGTTATATTGCCAAAAGATGAGGGGCGAAACGAAATAATTGATCGTCTCAATAATGCGATTGAAACAAAAACAATTGAAGATTATGTGTGGGCTAGCCCAGGATTACCCATGTTAATATTTGTTACTTTGGGTCTTATGATAGCCATAATATTTGGTGATATAATTTGGATATTAATCAGTTTATTTTTTTAACTAAATCTCATTACTTTTTCTTCTCAAATTCTTATTATACCTTGTAAAGGATAAAGTCGCTACTAACATTAGAATTGAACCAAAAAAAACCAGACCAAATGCATAAGTCTGATAAGGATAACTACTTAAAAATAAATCTAAAGAAACATCAAATCTTTGTACAGAATATGAATAAAAAAAAGAACTTAATCCAAAGAAAACAATTGCGATCAATAGTGAACATATTTCAATTTTATATTTCAAGGCTTCTGCCTCTGAATTTTTGCTAGTTATAATTGTATAGTCTTTAATCTATCTTAGAAAAGGTTATTTTAACTTTTTGGAAGTATAATTATTCGGTGATTTTAAATTAAAGAAAATAAAAATGAATTACTAAAATTTTTAGAAAGTGACTATGTAAAACCAAGAGTAGTTGTGATGCCAGATTTCTTTTTTGATAGAATAATAAATTTTGGTGATGATATAGCCTCTTTTTCTTTAAAAATAAGTAAAATCGCCAAACAAAAAGGAGGAAATTTAGATGGTATTTCCCAAGAGGATATTAAGGGTGGAAATGCAATTAACACAGCCTTTGCTCTCGCAGCTTTAGAGGCCAAAGTAATTCCTATAGTATGCATAAATGATGAAGGAATAAAAAAAATAAATTCAGATATCAAACAATGTAACATAGATTTATCACATCTAAAAAAGATAAAAAATCCTTCCATAACCTCTGCTTTGGAATTTAAGGTTAAAAATAAAAAAGTAAATATCATGTTAAGAGATCTAGGAAGTCTAGCAAACTTTCAAAGCTCACATCTAAATATGAAGGATTATGAAATTATTGAAGATGCAGATTATGTATGTTTGTTTAACTGGGCTGGTACGAGAAAATATGGAACTCAACTAGCTCAAGACATTTTTTTGAGGGTGAAAAAAAATGGAAGAGGAAAAACATACTATGATACTGCAGATCCAAATTCTAATGCAAAAAATATTTCTGACCTAGTTAATAAAACTCTCACAGAAGACTTTATTGATATTCTTAGCTTAAATGAAAATGAAGCAATCAGCTATGCTTCTTTTTTTGATAGAAAAATAAAGGAAAAAAATGAAACTGTTAATAGTGAAGTATCGTTAAATGCTGCAAGGATTCTAGCTAAGAAAGTAAATGCTAGAATTGATTTGCACACATCAAAATTTTCAGCTACAATAACCAGGAAAAACGAATTTTGTGTTAGAACTTTTAAGATTAAACCCAAAAAGGTTACTGGAGCAGGGGATGCTTGGAATGCAGGCAATATAATTGCTGATATGAATTCTCTATCAGATACTAGCAGATTAATCTTGGCAAATGCTGTATCAGCCTGTTATCTTGCAGATTCAAAAAACATGTATCCTACAAAAGAAACACTTATCGAATTTATCCAAAAAGAATATTCAAATAGTTTATTATTTGCTTAAATAACATACACCAATTTTTTAAGATTAACATATAATTACTTTTAATTAGTTAGTCTAAATAGGAGTTAAAAAAATTAAAAATGCAAAAACTCTTTGGCAGCTCAGGGATACGTGGAGTTGTAAATGATTTCTTAACTCCCGAATTAGCAGGAAATATTGGTTCAGCATCAGCCTCATATTTCAATGCAAAAAAAGCAGTTGTAGGCAGAGACACAAGACTTTCAGGTTTAATGATAGAACAAGCTCTTATTTCAGGATTGGTATCTTGTGGAGTAGATGTTAAACATCTGGATATAGTTCCAACACCGGTATTGGCATATCTTACAAAAATATTAAGTGCAGATGTTGGCTTTATGTTAACTGCCTCACATAATCCAGCTCAATACAATGGAATAAAAATTTTTGATAACAATGGTCTTTCGGTTTCCTATGAGCAACAAAAAGATATTGAAGCTAGAATAAATGAAAAAAAATATATTTTAGCAAATTGGAAAAAAATCGGCAGAACTGCAAATCTATCTTCTTTGTCTAAGTATTTAGAAATGGTAAAAAAAACAATTCAGATTAAAAAAAAATGGAGTCTTATTATTGATCACGGTTGTGGTGCTACGTTTGATATTGGAACAAAATTATTTCAAAATTATGGGCTAGATGTTACTGTTCTTAATGGTCAACCAGATGGAACCTTTCCTGGAAGAAGGTCAGAACCTGACAAAGAATCTCTTAAGTTTTTATCACAAGTTGCAAAAACTTTGAAGGCTGATATCGGGATAGCTTTTGATGGTGATGGGGATCGAGTAGCTTTTATTACTGGAAATGGCAAATTTGTAGATTTTGATATAGTGCTGGCTGCTTTTGCAGGTTATGTTTTAAGAAAAGCTGGTGGAGGAGTACTAGTTACAAATGTTGAAGCATCAATGTGCTTTGAAAAAATTGCTAATGATTTTAATGGAAAAGTAGTTAGGACAAAAGTTGGAGATGTTTATTTATCTGAAGCTATTAAAAGACATAACGCTATTTTTGGTGGGGAACCTTGCGGAGCTTGGATTCATCCTCAATTTCATTTATGTCCTGATGGACCTCTTTCAGGAGTTTTATTGCTTAAAGCTCTTGAGGAAGAAAATAAAACCTTAGAAGAATTTATCGCTCCAATTCCAAGATTTACTATTTTAAGAAAAAATATTTTTTGCAGCAATGACACAAAGAATAAAGTAATACATCTTTTTAATAGGGAAATCCAAAAAAATTTTATTGACTCGATCAAAATTTCAACCATTGATGGCATAAGAGTATCATTAGATAATGGCTGGATTTTGATACGAGCATCGGGAACAGAACCTCTAATCAGATTGACAGTTGAAGGTGAATCATTAAAAATAGCAGAAAACATACTTGAAAGAGGAATAAAACTGATAAAAGGAAAAATTGAGGAATAACTCAATGAAAGCAATAATTTTAGCTGCAGGAGCAGGTACTAGACTCAATCCAATTACAGAAAATCGACCTAAACCTCTAATCAAAATAAGTGGAAAACCAATACTAGAATATACTCTTGAAGCGCTTAGTTATTCAGGGATCAATGAAACAATAATTGTAACAAATTACAAGGAAGAAGCAATTCGAAAATACTTTGGAGATGGAAGAAAGTATCATCTAAAAATCAGGTACAAAACACAAGGAAAAATGAAAGGAACCGGACATGCGCTAGGCAAAACTGAGTCATTGATTAAAGATAATTTCATTTTGATATATGGTGATCTCCTTTTCAGTCCGGAGATAATTAAAAAAATAATTAATAAATTCAATACAAAAAAAGTAGATGGAATAATTACAGTAACTTCAGTAAAAAATCCTGAAAAATATGGAATTGTAGAAATAGACAAAAGAAATAATATAACAAAAATAATCGAAAAACCAGAGCCTCAGAATACAAAATCAAATTTAGCAAATGCAGGATTATATCTTTTTTCTCAGGAAATATTCGATAAAATAAAACAAATTAATCCTTCAATTAGAGGGGAATATGAGTTAACAGATGCTATATCACTATTTATTAAAGATTCAAAAAAAATATTGGCACTACAAATAAATGATGATGATTGGATAGATATTGCCAGACCATGGGATTTACTAGAAGCAAACAGATGGATTTTGGAAAGAACAAAAACTAAAACTCTTGGAACCATAGAAAAGGGCTCTTATCTAATAGGACCAGTAACCGTAGCTAAAACAGCAAGAATTCGTTCAGGAGCATATATTGAAGGTCCAGCTTTTTTTGATGAGGGTGCAGACATTGGACCTAATTGTTGCATTAGACCTTTTACTAGTATAGGGAAAAATGTACGAATTGGGAATGCTTGTGAAATCAAAAATTCTATAATTATGGATAATACCCACGTTGGTCACCTGTCTTATGTAGGAGATAGCGTTATCTGTGAAAGGTGCAATTTAGGTGCAGGATCGATTATTGCAAATTATCGTTTCGATTCGAAATCAGTTAAAATGAAAGTAAAAAACATCTTAATTGATACAAAGAGAAGAAAGCTAGGAGCAATAATAGGTGATGATGTAAAAACTGGAATACATGCAGTTTTATTGCCTGGAGTGAAAGTGGGGAATAACAGTTGGATAGGAGTAAAATATGTTGTTGAGAGAGATCTACCCTCAAATTCTTATGCAATATTAAAACAAAATCAAAAAAACCTAAAAAAGAAATAAAATTAATCTAAATTTTTCTTTTTCTATTAAATCAAAGATATATATTGGTACTGCAATTTCGTTATAATAACGGAGGTTTAAAGTTGTCTGTAGCTCAAAGAAAATTTTTCAGCGAAATCGCAGCACTTATAGAAAAAACTGTAATAGTGGAAACAACTACCGGAAAGAAATTTACTGGCATACTAATTGGAATAAATCCAGATAATCTAAATCTTTGCATAGCTGAAGCAAAAGATGAAACAGGTCATACTGCTCACAGGGTTTTCTTGGGTGGTAGCAAAGTAGCCCAAATCTCAAGTACTGAAAAACCTTTCGATCTAAAATCATTAGCCAATCGTTTAGAAAAAGTTTTCCCAACCATGGTTAAACTTTATGAAGATAAAGGATTCATTTGGGTAATGAATAAAGTTAAGGTCACCGAAAAAGGTGTAGTTGAAGGATCAGGTCCAGCTGCCGAACGAGTGCAAAGAGTTTATACTCAATTTATTAGTGAGGGTTAATCTCAGATTAAGTTGAACATACAAGAATTATTATACAACTTCTTATTCCTTCTTTTTTATAAGAATATGAATAACAGTAAAAATTCTTAAAGAAAATAGACATCTTTTTTTTCTCTTTGCTCTGTGATATGTTCTTTCTTATGATATTTTTAGATAACAAACTCCTGTATATTCAAAGTATAAAAAATCAGGCTAAACTTTCTTAATCATTCCGAAAAATTCCCGAAGGATCTTTCTAGAGTCATAGCTAGTTACTGTATTTTAGTTATCAAAAGATATTTGAAATAATTATGATCATATGGCAAATATTTTGTTGGTAGATTCAATAAATTTTGCAAACATTTGCTTTTTTTTATCGAATCTACCGCTCTGGGTTTTCCGGGGAGAATGAACACTTGTTGTTGGTATTTTTCAATTCTTAGAATTTATTATTTATAATTTATTCAACTTCTGAAGTGTAATTTTTTTTTAAACAAAGTATACTATAAGCAAATTAGTCCATAAATCTCAATCTTCAATGAAATAGGTTAGTAAAACAATATAAAATATTTTAAAATCTTAGATAAACCAACGCATTTGTTGGTCCTCTGTTTTCTTTTCTTCAGATATTTTTCTAATTATTCCAAAATCTTCTAGAATTTTTTTTGTGTTTTTAGTTGTTTTATCCAAATTTGAATATTTTACATTCAAATTTAAATATTTATTTAAAACATCTAAAGCGAATCGGGCAGCTTTAGGATCAGGATACATGCCTCGGGTTTCAACTAAAATTGAGAAACCCTTCATATTACGAAGTTTTCCCATCCCGATTAATAAACCTGCAAGACCAAATATGTGCCCTGTCATAATTTTTGTTCCTAAGGTTAAAATTTCATCCATTGTTTCTTTGTCAGTAGCAGCACTGTAAATAACAGGAACTTTTTGTACATCATTTTTTTTGTAACCTCCAATAGAAATTAGAAAACGGCTTCCTAATGAACCCACAATATCTAATACTTTTCCACATAATTCATATTGTCCAAAAGTTGTTAAAGCTTGAGTATTGCCATACCAAATGATGAGATCATGAATTTTCCCATTTCTTTTTACATAATATAATTCATTTATTGGTGAATGGGTCTTTCCTTGATCAGCCGTTATTGCAACATCTTGAAAAGAAGCCGAAACGATTCTTGCAAAAAGTTTTGCATTTAATTCTTTAATTAGATGCAAAGCAGATATGTTTGCAACAAAACCTATTCCTGGTAACCCTTCAATCAAAATTGGATCCTTAAGCTTGGGTGTTTTTAATAATTCTATTGCACAGACCATAGTTAGGCTCCTTAATTATTAATTGGAAAATAGATAAAGCAAATGATATAAGGCTGTCTAAAAAACCTACTTTTTAGCTTGGGATCAAATATATCAATCAAAACTAGGACCTATAATTCTCTATAAAACTGAAATATAAAGTGAAATATAAATTAAAAACAGTTTCAGAAGAGCTAATGTTTTTTTATTAGTATGCAGGCTGATTTGATTAGATTGATAAATGAGCTTTGAGATTAAAGCCAAAGACCTACTTGGTAGGATTGGAAAATTAAAAACAAAAAGTGGAATACTTGAAACCCCACTTTTATTCCCAGTTATTAATCCTAGTATTCAATTGATTAATCCAAAAAAAATTAAAAAAATCGGATTTCAAGCTATAATAACAAACGCTTACATTCTCAAAAAAAGATTTCGAGATGAGCCGATTAAATTAGGATTAAAAACCTTCTTAGATTTTGATGGACCTATTATGACGGATTCAGGAGCATACCAGATACTAGTCTATGGAGGAATTCAAGCCGATCAAAAAGAAATTATTGAGTACCAACAAAAAATAGGAAGTGATATAGCAACAATTTTGGACATTCCTACTGGTTGGAAAGGTAATCAAGAGGTAGCAAAAAAGACAGTAAAGGAAACTATCCAACGGGCCAAAGATTTCTTCAAAACAAAAACAGCAGATAATATTCTGTGGGTTGGTCCCATTCAAGGCGGAAGACATATAGATTTAGTTAGAGAATCAGCAAAAATTATGGGAAAAATGCCTTTTCATATAAATGCTTTAGGAAGTCCAACCGAGGTTATGGAAAACTATCGTTTTGATGTACTAGTTGATATGATCTTAACTGCTAAAAAAAATTTGCCAATAGATAGACCTTTTCATCTTTTTGGTGCTGGACACCCTTTTTTGTTCGCTTTGGCTGTGGCCCTGGGTTGTGATTTTTTTGATTCCGCATCCTATGCACTATATGCTAGACACAATAGATACATGACAGAAAATGGCACTTGGCAACTTTCCAAATTAGACTATTTTCCGTGTTCGTGTCCTAATTGTTCAAACAAAACACCTCAAGACATTATTAATACATCTACAAAGGAACGTGAAGTATTTCTTGCCGAACATAATCTTTTTGTTTGTATTGCTGAATTAAGAAGAATTAAACAAGCAATTCGTGAAGGTCGGCTATGGGAACTTGTAGAACTTAGAACTCGATCTCATCCAGCACTATTTAGTGCACTTAAAAAAATTAGAAACTATACCTCCTTTATAGAGAAAATAAATCCAACTGTAAAAAATAGAGGCCTGTTCTTTTTTAATTCAACTAGTTTGATAAGACCTGAGATTTTACATTATAGAAATAAATTATTTAATAATTATCAGCCACTTGATAATGTAAAAATTCTTCTTTTACTTCCTCAAACTCATAAAAAACCTTATCACAAAGCATGTGAATTTAAAAAGATCAAGAGATTGCTTAATAAATTTAGTGATGAACAAAAAGGTGCAATAAATATTGTATTTTACTCTGCTCCTTTTGGGATAATCCCTTTAGAATTAGATGAAATATATCCTCTTTCACAAAATGAGATATCTTTTCCTGTTGATAATGAAACCAAGGAATATATCGCAGTACAAATTCTCGAATATATTAAAAATTTTCATTATGAAACTATAATCATGTTATATGATTCTGCTCTTTTGGAAAACAAGCTTTTTGATTTATTTAGGGAAACCTTTGAAAGACTTAAAATAGAATTTTATTTAATAAAAATGGAAACAGAGATTCATAAAGACATTTTAGATTGTTTAAATAATATTTTGAAAAAAACCTAAGTGATAATTGTTGATTCGTGTTGATTTGCACATCCATACAATATATTCCAACGATTCAACCATAACGCCCAAGGATCTTGTAGAGTATCTTGTGAAACACAACAGCGTTAAGGCAGCTGCTATTACTGATCATGATACAGTTTTAGGATTAGAGAAAACTATGAAACTTGCATCTCCATATCATGATATCATAATTATACCGGGGGTTGAAATTAGTACGACTCAAGGAGATATTTTACTTTTAGGAACAACCAAACTTCCTAAAAAACCTTGGACTATTAATAATATAATTGATTTTGCAAATTCAACTGGAGCAGTTTCAATTGTTGCTCATCCATATAGAGAATATGGAATGGGTGATTTAGCAAGAGATTACAAATTCGATGCCATTGAGGTTTTTAATGGAGAATCAAGATCCAATGCAAATCAGAAAGCTCAGAAATTAGCTAAGGATATGAATCTTCCGGGAGTAGCAGGTAGCGATGCGCATGATGTTCTAGAAATTTGTAGTGTTTATACTCAAGTTGAGGCTTCATTGGATGTTGAAGAAATTTTAAGGGCAATAAAGAATGGATTAGTTTTTATTCCTCCTTGGATAAATTCTTCCAAAAAAAAGGATTAACTTTCCTAAAAATATTGAAAAACATGAAAACTTTATGATAATTAGGTATTTCTAGCTAAACATTTTTTTAAATAGTTTTCGAATTTCTTGCGGTCCTTGTAAAATATGAATATTATCTATTTGCCGTAATTTATTGACTTGCTCAACTTCTTCTTTTCGCACTTTCAATTTCATAATTTTACCATTTGGGAGAGTAGTAACTACTATTCCTTCTTTATAATCAGTTGGAGCTATATGTACTGGAACAAATGCTTTTAAACTCATAATCGTAGCGTTAGTTAGTAGTGTATCAGATATTCCATTAGCGATTTTTGCAACAGTATTTGATGTAGCAGGTGCAATTAATAATAGCTTATATTTGTGGCTTTGCATCCAAGCTGCTAGAAAAGGTGCATTAGAGTTTATTTCTGTTCTAATTTTCCTAAAGCTATCTTTCAAGTCTGTTTCTAAACGATAATATTTTAATACTTGCTCTGCAGCCTTAGAAAGAAAAACATGTATCTCTACAATTTCCTGATATTCATCTTGTAAATCTTTCATAATCTCAATAAACTCTGCTATTTTATCACCTGCACCAGTTATACCCCATGCAATCTTTACTTTCTTTTGATTTTTTTGATCATTCTTTATTTTAATAATCTCCTGTTTTTATTTCATTGAAATTCTTTAGCAGATTTATAAATTTCTTTAATGTTTTCTTTAAGCTTCTAAATCCCTCTTTATCTTGCTTAACCCCTTCCAAGGTATCTTTTGTCCAAAAAGTAGCACCTAAATTTGAACCAAAATAGCCTCCACTAACGGGAATAATACCATTTAAAGTATAGAAAGTTATAATTTGGGTTAAAGCTGCTTCTTGCCCGCCAACTCTATCTCCTCCCAGAGCAATCCCCATTCCAATTTTATTTTTAAAAAAATTCTTTTCCCCTGCTTCAGCAGCTCGGCAACGATCCATTAAAGCTTTTATTTGAGCACTAACACCTCCATTATAAACTGGAGTTGCAAATATTATTCCATTTGCTTTTCTAAGCCAAGAGTAAACTTCTTGCATATCATCTTTAAATGTGCACTCTTTATGTGTAAGACAATAATCGCAGTGAATGCAATAATTAATTTTTTTATCTTTCACAGAAAAATACTTTGTTTTAATTTTTTGTTTTTCTAATTCTTCTAATGCAATTTTCAAAACATAACTTGTAGCCTGATCCCTTGGACTACCGCATATACCAATTACTAGCATAATAATTCAACAAATTCTAAATTGCAATTAGCAATAAAGTTTTTTGTTAAAAACAGATAGGGGAAAAGTAACTTTTAATCACTCAGACTCATAGAATTCATCAGCCTTTGGTGGTTGCGGTGATAAGCCTCTTCGTTCTCGAATTTGTTTTACTATTTCTGATTGCATTTGCTCTGGAACCATAGCCCATCTACTGAATTGAGTAGCCCAAAACGCTCGACCTTGAGTTGAAGAACGAAGTTCATCAGCTATACCAAAACTTTCAGAAACAGGCATTTCAGCTTTAACAGTGATCATCTCTTCTTCAGCAGGCATATCTAATATTTTTCCTCTTCTTTTCTGAACCAGAGCAAGAACTGAACTAACAAATGTGTTTGGTACTTTACATTCAAAACTAAGAATTGGCTCTAATAGTTTTGGTTTGCTTAATAATATAATGCACCATATTGGACGCCAAGTCATAGGAAGTATTTGGGCAGGGCCACGATGAACAGGATCCTCATGAACAGTAATGTCTTCAAGATTAATCTTAATACCATAAGCAGGTTCCTTTGTTAAAGGAGAAGCATGTATTGCTTCACGGAATCCAGATTTTATATGATCTATTACCTCATCGACATATTGTCTTCCTTTAATTCTATTAACTAAAATATTATTTTCTTCTAGTGCTAGTACATTTCTTGCATCTGGAGTACTCCATCCTAATTCTCTTAGAATCTTCTGACGTTCTGCACGAGTTTGCATTTCTGTTATTTTTTCTTCTTTAATAGCCTCTATAGCCTCTTCAGAAAGTTTTTCGATAGAAACCCACAGTTTACTGTGTTTGTTAGGACTCTTGCCCATTATAGATCTTCCTTGATAAGGTTTACTTACTGTTTCTCGATAAATCACAATTGGTTTGCTAAGCTTTACTTTCAAACCAGCTTCTTGCATTCTATAAGCAGTAATTTCGAGATGTAATTCACCCATACCACTAAGAAGAAATTCACCGCTTTCTTTATCCATTTTAAAATGCAGATTAGGATCTTCAGTAGTTAATTTATGCATAACTTTATCAAAAAGAGGCAAATCCTTAACATCTTCGGGTTCAACTGCGACTGTTACTACTGGATCAGTAACATATTTTAACCCTTCAAAAGGACTAGTTTCAATATCTTCTTGAGCAACTGTTTCACCAACATGAATAGAAGGCAAACCAGAAACAGCAGCAATATTCCCAGCAGGAACCCTATCCACAATAACACGATCGGTAGCCATACTCATAAAGACTTGCTGAATAGTACCCTTCTGATGATTTCCAACAAGCTGGACCGTTTTTCCTCTATATACAGATCCACTAAAAATACGGCCAATAGCAACAGTACCACTGTGAGGATCAACTTCTATAGTTGATATACACATTAAAAGTGGTCCATCAGGATCAACTTTTGCCATTCCTTTTCCTGTATCGCTATCAACATTACCTGGCCAAATCTTGCTCTGTCGATATGGTTGAGCTTGCAAAGGATTAGGTAAATGTTCACAAAACATATCCAAAATAGGGTCAGGAAGGGGAGCTTTTTTGCTTAGATTATCAACTTTAATTCCTACCTCATCAGGTTCTCCGGTGTATGCATCAATAATGTCATTAAAACTAATTCCTTTCATTTTCATGTGTGGAAGATTCAAACCCCATTTATGAAGTGCAGAACCGAAAGCTACTCTTCCATCTTCGACATTAACTAGCCAATCTCTTTTATGCTCGTCTGGTGCATACTTTTTTATTAGGTTATTTACTCTGCTAATTATTTTTGCAAATTTACCCTGTATCTCTACAGGAGTTAATTTTATTTCTTTTATTAATCTATCCACTTTATTGATAAATAAAATCGGTTTTACTCTTTCCCTCAATGCTTGCATTAACACCGTCTCTGTTTGTGTCATTGGGCCTTCAACAGCATCAACAACAACCAGAGCACCATCTACAGCTCTAAGACTTCGTGTTACTGCACCACTAAAATCAATATGACCTGGAGTATCTATGAGATTTATCAGAAAATCTTTATCTTGAAATGTATGAGCTAAACTGACATTTGAAGCAAAAACAGTCATCTGTCTTTTTTGTTCCAGATCCCAAGAATCCAAAAATAGTTTTTGTCCAGCAGTTTTTTTGCTAATTATTCCAGCAGCAGCTAAGAGGCTATCTGAAAGAGTTGTTTTTCCATGATCAACATGAGCAATAATACTGGTATTTCTAATAATTTCAGGATTATTCATTAATTTTATGATTTCATCAGTTTGTTTATAACGAACCATAATAACACAATCTCCAGTTTTAAAGTATTTTAATACTGATGTTTGCTTCTATAGGTCAAACCTTCTAAATCTCATCCAGAGAGATAAACTATCTGAGAATTAAGATGCTCACCTATTAACTTTATGGCAATAGTCTTAAAATATTAAATAAAGAATAGATATTTTTAGCTATTGAAAGATCGATAAATAAATTCTTATTTAGTTAACTATTATTACCTAAAGTTAATGAATAAAAAGGATTTTTTTATAAAACGTTATAAACAGCTTGGCTGGGATTTTGTTGATGCTAATCCCAAACAAGCAATTAGAATAAACACTTGCAATATTGAACCTGAAAAACTACTCATAAGATTGAAAAAGATTGGTGTGAAGTTAATAGAAATTCCCTTTCTCAAAAATGCCTTTTGGATAAATAAATCACGTGTTTCACTAGGTGCTACCGCTGAGTATTTATTAGGATTCTATTCAATTCAGGATGCTGCTTCCCAAATCCCAGTTTCAACATTTACAAAACTCAGAAGAAAAAAAGTCTTGGATGCCTGTGCTGCACCGGGTGGAAAAACTGTTCAGTTAGCTAATTTTATGGATAATACAGGTGTAATAGTTGCCATTGATATGAGTAAAAAAAGATTAATAGCTTTGATAAACCATCTTGAACGTTGTCATGTGAAAAATTCAGTTGTTTTTCACCTTGATGCTAGACAAACCTCAGTTTTAAATATTAAATTTGACCGAATTCTAATTGATGCTCCTTGCTCCGGAAATTTTACTGTGGATAATAATTGGTTTAACCGAAGAACGATAGAAGACATAAAACAAAATGCAATATTACAAAGGGAATTGTTAACAAAATGTGTAAATTCTTTGAATGATCATGGTGAAATTGTATACTCGACTTGCTCATTAGAACCTGAAGAAAATGAATTAAACATGGATTGGGCTATACGCAATCTAAATTTAAAAATAGAAAAAATTGATTGCTTCGGGGAAGAAGGAGTAAAAAACGTTTATGGGAAAAAGCTTCATTCTTCAGTAACTCGTTGCAAAAGAATTTGGCCTGGAAAAACTCAGGGTTTTTTCATTTGTAAACTAAGAAAAAAGTGGTAAGTAATGAAGTTATTTGAAGATTTTACTGTGAAATTTGGTTGCAACCTTTCTTTGATTGGAAAAAATATTATAAATAAGAGCGGCAGAATTTTTTTGTTAAATAAAAATCTGTTAAAATATTCTAAAATGAACTTTCTTTATGCTGGATTATATTTAGGTAAAATTAAAAAAGACAAAATTTTTCCTAGTTTATATTTATTATCAATCTTGTCAAAAATTAAATCAAATAAAGTAATAGTGGATGACAAGGCTGCTTGGTTAGTTATTTGTGGTAGGGATATTTTTGGAGAACGAATATTAAAAGTTGAGGGATCGACAAAAAAAGGAAACCTAGTTTTGGTGCTCAACACTTATGATGAATGTTTAGGTTATGGCAAAATTATCCATGATTTGGATAAAAAACCTAAACAAAATGAAGTTTTTATTGAAAATCTTTTGGATATTGGAGATTTTTTAAGAAGAGAAAGTTAATAAAATATTTAAATTTCTCAGAATAAGATTTTGTTGCTTTTAAAAATTTATTAGAAATTAAGATATAATTGAACGTTTATACAAAAAAAATACAGATAAACTTATATATGTTCATGTTATTTACAATTTTTATAACATATGATAAAATAAAATTCAAAATTAAGTATGAGAGTGTATAAAGATTGAAACATTTCAAAGATCAAGTTTGGGCAGAAAATGTTGAAAAAACATGCAAACAAATAAAGAAATATGAAATAAAATTCGTTAGACTGCAATTTACCGACATTAATGGAATAATAAAAAACTTGGCTGTATCAGCTAAAAATATTGCTAACATATTTGAGCAAGGTCAATCATTTGATGGTTCTTCAATAACAGGTTATCGACCAATCGAAGAATCTGATATGGTACTTTATCCAGATCCAACAACATTCGCAATATTGCCTTGGAGAGCCAAAGAAAAATCTTCATGCAGATTAATATGCGATGTGTATACTCCAGAAAATAAGAGATTTGAAGGTGATCCAAGATATGTTCTCGAAAGAGCCTTAGCAAAATGCAAAGAAGCTGGATTTACTTTCTTTTGCGCTCCAGAACAAGAATTTTTCTTAGTAAAAGAAAATGATACTTCAGCACCTACTCCAATAGATATGGCTGGATACTTCGATTTCAATCCAGGAGATTTGACTGATGGAATTCGAAGAGATATAGCTGATACTGCCTCAAAATTTGGCATAGAAATTGAAATTTCTCATCATGAAGTAGCACTTGGCCAAAACGAAATTGACTTCAAATATGATGAAGCTCTCAAAACTGCAGATCGAGCACTCACAATGAGAATGGTCACCAAAATTGTTGCAGCCCAAAATGGATATTTAGCAACATATATGCCCAAACCTTTTGCAGGAATTAATGGTTCAGGAATGCACACTCATCAAAGTCTATGGAATTTGGATGTCACAAAGAATATGTTTTATTCTGATACTCCAGAAAGTGGTTTTATTTCAGAAATTGGATTAAACTATATTGGTGGTCAATTAAATTATGGACGTGAAATGTGTGCAGTTCTAGCTTCTTGGCCCAATTCGTATAAAAGACTTGTTCCTGGATATGAAGCTCCAGTTTATCTTGCTTGGGCTCATAAGAACAGATCCCCACTCATTAGAGTACCCAATTTTGGCGGAAGAAAAGGTGCAGCTAGATGCGAAATCCGTTGTCCCGATCCCTCAGGAAATCCCTATCTTCAGTTTGCAGTCCTATTGGCAACAGGATTAAGGGGTATTAAAGAAAAAATTAATCCGGGAGACCCAGTTGAGCTAAATGTATATCAAATGAGTCATGAGGAACGTAAAAAACTTGGAATTGTTGAACTTCCAGAATCACTTGGAGAAGCATTAGATGAAATGGAAAAAAGTAAAATTATTCGCGAAACACTAGGAGATGTTGTATTCAAAAATTTCTTAGTTGAAAAACGAAAAGAATGGGATCTTTATCGTACACAAGTAACTCAATGGGAAGTAAACAGATACATTCAGAGATTATGATAAAATACGAAAAATTTCTAAGATTCTTTTCTTATCCTTTAATTTTCTTTATTAAATCTTCTATTTTTAATGATTTTTGTTCATGATTAGCCAAATCTTTTAAAACAACCATTCCAGTTTTTAATTCAGATTCTCCAACAATTATAACATAATTCATATTTTTTTTGCTGGCGTATTGAAGAGCTTTTCCTATTCTTCTACCCATAACTTCAAACTCAACAAATATCCCTTTATTTCGTAATTTTTCAGATAATTCCAACGCTTTTATTTCTTGATCTTTCGTAACAGGAACAACAAGTACTTTTTTGAAATTTTGATCTATGTTTTTAATATCTTGAAATTGTAAAGCAAGTTTTATTCGATCAAGTCCATGAGCCACACCTACTGCAGGGTTTGAAGTTCCACCAAAAAGTTCAATTAGACGATCATATCTGCCTCCACCTCCTAAAGATATATCAAACTTTGGAATCTGTACCTCAAAAATTACCCCAGTATAATATTCCAAACCTCTAGAAAAAACTGGATCAATAGTTCTTATTGGACAATCACAACAAGTCAAAAATTTTAAAATTTCATACAAGTTTTGAACTGCATTCTTTGCTTCTTTATATTCATATAACTGATTTTTTATTTTTTCGATTCTATCAAATATGTTGTTTTCTTCAATCCCAATTAGATTTTTAAAAACAGAAATAGAAGTTTTACTAACTAATTTAAATGCTTCATTATATTCTTTTTTGTCCATTAATTGTAAAACTTTTGCCTGAATTTTTTCATCAGTATTTTCTTGATTCAGAATACCTCTTAATATTCCGATATGACCAATTTTAAAAAAATAGTTTTTTAATCCAGTATTTTTGAGAAAATTATTCGTTAACAAAATAAGTTCTGCATCAGCTTCAGGCTTTTTTGAGCCTATTAACTCATAATTAGATTGCCAAAATTCTCTGTAACGTCCACGTTGAGGTTCGTCATAGCGGTAAACACTACCTACACTAAAAACTCTGATTGGTTTTTGGTTTCTTTTTAGCAAGGATGACGCTAAACGGGCAATTGAAGCTGTGAATTCAGGTCGAAGTGAAACATTACGATTACCTAGATCTTTAAATGTAAACATTCTATTTCTTATCTCATCACCAGATTTTGCACTCAAAAGTTCATTGGATTCAATTAAAGGAGTTATGACTTCTCCATAGTTATAGTTCTTTGCTGTTTCTCTAGCTTTTTCAATAATGAAGTTTAATTGCTGTGTTTCATTAAATAATAGGTCTCTCATTCCTCTTACTGACTTATATTTGGACATTGCTATTACCTTTGTGAAAGTTTAATTTAGAAACAGAATAGTAAACTATTTCTCCTCTTCTATTCATTACCGCCAAAACTAGAGCTTTTTTCTGACTTTGACACTGTTTCATTGTGCTAGTTAAATAATCGATTGATAAAGGTCTACCTTCTTGAGTAATAAGGATCAGAGTTGATGCTACATTTTTTCCATAAGATCCTCTTTCATATATTCGGAAATCGATTCCAGATCCAAATCCTCCTCTAACGACATAACCTCTGCTTCGTAAATCTCTATAAACTAAATAGTTTACCCAAGCATTTTGGTTAATTTTTTCATAATACTGCAAAAGATCTCGAAAGTTTATTGAATCGTTATTTTGTAGGCTGACTTCAAGTATTTTTTTATCATTAAGATATAATGCCTCATAAAATGATAATATTAGGTAATTTTCTTCAATTAGTCCATATCCGCGAGAAGAAAGATCGTCAATGTTACTCCTATCTGTGATTTTTACGCCTTTATCGAAAATTATGCCTTTAGTTTTGAGTTGAGATTTAGATATATTGTTTGTTTTTTCATCCATTGATTTTCAACTATATGCCGATTTGGTATTATTTTACTATTTTTTTTTTACTGAATGGATTTTTTCCAAAAGTATCAAAGTCTTTTTTAAAGAAGACTCCATCTTCACAAATAATGCCTGAAATATATTTGTAAGGAGTTATATCAAAGGCAGGATTAAAGACGTCTACACCAGGTGGTGCCACTGGTAGAGATCTGAAATGAGTTACTTCATTGTGTTTTCTTTCTTCAATTGTAATTTCTCTAAATTTTTTACTAAGATCGAATGTTGATTTTGGAGCTGCTACATAAAAAGGTACTTCATATTCATTAGCAATAACTGCAAGACTAAAAGTTCCAATTTTGTTAATAATAGCATCCTGCACTATTCTATCTGCTCCTACAATGACTTTATTTATCATTCCCTTTTGAATAAGAAAACCTGCCATGTTGTCTGTTATTAGTTTTACAGGAATTCCATCCCTCTTAAGTTCATAAGTTGTAAGCCTGGCTCCTTGTAACAGTGGTCTTGTTTCAGTTGCAATGACTTTAATTTTTTTTCCTTGTTTCCAAGCAGTTCGAATAACTCCTAATGCAGTACCGTAACCCACTGTAGCTAAAGCCCCAGCATTGCAATGTGTAAGTATTACATCACCATCGTAGATTAATGCGGCGCCATGTTTACCCATAGCTAGATTAGTTTGTACATCTTCATCTGCAATTGATTGAGCTTCTTGAATTACTATCTGTTTTGTTTCTTCAAGATTTTTATTAGAATTTTTAACTTTATTCAGGATTCTATCAATAGCCCAGAAAAGATTAACAGCGGTTGGTCTAGTAGATTTAAGAATTTTTTCGGATGCTTTTAGTTCTTTAATAAAAGCTTCTCTATTACTGACTTTTGAATAAAAAGCTGTTAATGCTAATCCATATGCAGCTGAAGCACCAATTAGAGGAGCTCCCCTTACTCTCATATTTTTTATTGCTTCAGCCATTTCAGATAGATTTTTAATTTTGAGAATTACCTCTTTTTGAGGTAATTTTGTTTGATCTATTGTTGTTACGATTCCATTATGCCATTCGATTGTTCGCATTTACTACGCCTTTAATAATATTTTAATAATTTTACTAATATGGCGCTTTTAGATATGTTACAACTTCTACTGGAGCATTATTACTGAATTTTAAGCGTTTTTTCCATTCATCTCCAACAGCTATTAAAGAAAATACTCCAGATATCTCAGCTCTCGCTTTCTTAACTAAATGGACTAATGCTTCTTGTGTTTCTCCACTCTTTATCATATCATCTACAACTAACACGCTATCACGTTTTTTAATCGAATTTTTAGGAATGAATAATGTGACAGTAACTCCTGAATTCTTGCCTAGTATGTAGGTTTCATCGAGAAATGCTTTGACCCCAACTTCTTTGTTTCTTTTAGCTAGAATTAAATTTACTCCCAGAGCATTTGCAACCATTGTTGCTAGAGGAATCCCGTCAACTGCAGCGGTTAGGATTTTGGTAACTCTTTTCCCTGCAAAATTTGCTAATGCATAATTTGCAGCCTGTTGAAGAATATTATAATCGCCAACAATATCAGTATTATCAAAATAACCTGTTTCATCAAATCTAATTCTACTGCGTAATTCGGTTTCCAAACCTACTAGTTTAGTTAATACTCGCCATAATTCTTTAGCTCTCGCAGTATTTGGAAGAACATGGCCTTTGGCATACCTACTTAAAACTGTAACTGGCAAACCTGTTTTTGAGGATAATTCACGATATGTTATGTTTCTTTTATATTTCGCTGTTCGTAGAAGCTCGATTGTCATTAAACGTAATTTCAAATCTTCTGCATGAGTGCTCATCCTTTTCTCCATCTAAACACCTATCAGTCAAATATTAGAACTTTTAGGTACTAAAATAGATTGATAATTTATAGCTTTTATTAAAAAATAAGATTGCATATTTAATAGAATAAAAAAGAGAGTTTTCAATAAGTTATTACATTAACCTTTTAAAATCGAATTTAGTTTCTTGTAGAAAAGGTGTCAAATGTTGCATAAACAAGAGCGATTGATATTGGCAGCTCTTTTTGGTTCTGTAATATTTGTCACAAGAGTATTTGTTCCACCTCCAATTGATAAAATACTAATAGTTGTTGATGCTGTTCTGCTGGTGTTAGGTGCTCTATTTTTAAGAAAATGGGGTGCAACAAGTGTTGGAGCTGTTGGAGGGTTATTGACAGGTCTTTGGCGTCCAACAGTACCTTTTTCGTTCATCTTTGTTTTTTTATACGGTTTTCTGATTGATATCTCAATGATGGTTCTCAAAGTCAAAGCTACAAATGAAGGGGTGGATCAAAACAAACTTATTATTTCATTGACAATTAGTACATTTATAATAGCGTTAATTAGTTATTATTTTACATCTGTAATCTTCGATATAATTACAAGCAATCTTTTACTTGATCTACTTGTATTAATAATTAGTCCATTGAGTGGAGTTGTAGCAGGATATTCATCCTCCTATTTATGGAACAAATACTTAAGGAATATTAGTATCGAAAATTAGTAAAGAAGGATCCGAAGATTCTTTTATTTAGCACAAGCGAGATATGATTATTTGATTTATTAATTTCGAAATTTCTCTTTTATGTGTTTATCAGCAATTTTTGCAATCATAAGATTAGATATTAAGAGATATTTTGTACCTGTCAACTCAGCAAGTTCAGCTGGTTTCTGATCTCTAGTTAGCAATATTAAATCATTTTTTTTAGCATAACTTACGATGTCTTTATCTTTTAATCCTTTTAAACCAGCTTCTTGAGCTGTGATAACTGAATAGCCTAAAGTCTCAAAATATTCTTTTAAACCGGCGTACATTTCGTCAAGTAAAATTCTAATCTGTTGTATAACAAGACCACCCATTAATTTGCACTTCAATTCTTTGATGACAGACAAATAAAGTTTTATGAAAATATGCTCAATAGATCCTATTAATTAAGAGTTAAATATGAAGCTTCAGATCATTTTGAATAAAAAATTTTGTTACATAAAGATTATTATAAAAAGAAAATAGAATAAGAAGTAAAGTAGAAATATAACAGAGAAAAAAATTGATTTATTGAGGGAGCTTCACTATAAAACAAAAAATCAGCAATATAGGTTATGTCAACAAGATACGCGATAATATTCTTAGTGTTAGAAGGAAAAGTCTTGCACCGTTATATAGATCTTTGAAAGCAGCTGATTGTGTTATTTGTGGGGGATCAGGTAGATCTCTTCATTCCTTAAATGCTGCGATGAGCCAGGTTGCATTAAGTCAACTTGGTTGGAGAAATAAAGTAGTAATAACTCCCGATGATCCTGGTTTCCCTGGGAAGAATATGTATGATGCAGCTGCTGATTTGAATAGGCGTTATAAAAAAATATTATTATTGATAAATTCTGGGAGCGGCTATTCAGATGATCCTCTTGTTATGGCACAAGATCTTGCAAAGTATATTGATGAGAAGAAATCGACTAAATTCACAATGGGTTTGATGACATCTGGATTAGAATCACCCTTAGCTCAAATAGTTCAGAATTATGGTCATGTAGTTCATATAAAAGGGAGAGGAAAATCTAAACCATCATTCGAATACAGTGAAACTGGAATGATGGGAGATGTTTTTGAATTAGGTACCCTTCAGTTATTGTGTATGATGATCGAAGCTATTTTCAGAAATTTAGAGGCCAAAGATGTCTTTAAACTTTGTAGAGAAGAATTTGATAATATAGGATCAATCATAGATAATAATGTAGAATCAGACACTTATACCCAATTAGTAGATCTATTGGAAAAGAGAACAGATGTGTTTATAGGAGGAAAAGGAACAGCTGGTCAGATTGCTAAGATGACAGGAATAAGACTATTTCACATAAAAAGTTTCTTAGGTGATAACGTTTATGTAACTAGAGGCGTCAATACACCTCGTCCTAGAGCTGGAGATCTTGAAATCTTAATGTCTTTTACCGGAGAAACAAAACCAGTTAACATATGGTGTGATGTAATGAAGAAATTTAATGGAAAAGTTCTTGCAATAACTGGTAATAAAGATTCTAGATTGGCTAAAAAATCAGATTTTAGTATAATTTTAGATGAGGAAGTACTGAAGGGTACTCCTAGAAGATTTTACACTAGAGCTGCATATGTATTGAGTCCTTTGCCAGTATTATTAGCTGAAAGATTAGGGCAAAGAGGATTGAAATTACCAGAATATATAATCAGTTGGTACCACTCAGTGACTCAATAAAAAGAAATTTCAATGAAAATAAATGCTAATAGAAACAATAATACTTGGTTTTATTCAGGGTCTCACAGAGTGGATCCCTGTTTCTAGTACGGGTCACTTGAAAATAGCAGAGTATTTTCTTGGTGTGGAATTACCACTATTTTTTGATTTAATTTTTCATGTTGGAACCCTTATTGTAACCCTCTTTTTCTTTTTTTCAGATATTAAAGAAATAATCCACTCACTACATAATTGGGAATTTAAAAGTGAAAGCGGAAAAATTATTCCTCTAATTCTTATAGGAACTATACCAACTGCGATAATTGGTTTTTTAATTGTACAATATTTTGATGCATATTTTAATAATATATTCCTTATTTCAAGTGCTTATTTTTTCTGTGGAATTGTTTTATATCTGTCAAAAATTGGTAAAAATAAAAAAAATGAAATAAGTTATTTTGATGCATTAAAAATCGGAGTATTTCAAGGAATAGCTGTTATTCCGGGACTATCTCGGAGTGGATTTACAATCGCAATAGCACTTTTACTTGGAATTAAGAAGGATATTTCATTCAAATTTTCTTTCCTTCTTTCAATTCCTGCAATAATTGGTGGGCTAGTCTTAACGATTTTCGAACAAATACTAAATCAGAGTTATATTAAAGTTAATCCAAGCGATATTTTTATTGGAATCACTGTTTCGGCTATTTTTGGTTACTTTTCTTTGAGACTTCTTAAGAAAAGCTTAGAAATAACAAAGTTTCATTTATTTGCTTTTTATTGTTGGTTTCTAAGCTTTTTATTGATAATATTTATTGTTTTAGGATTCTAGCCAGATAGGTTTTCCAATTAGGAATGAACTAAGAAAAACTGCGAATTCTGAATTTTGTTTATATATTTTACTAATTTCATTATTAATTAGAATTCTCATATTTTGTTGAAAAGCTTTTGAAATTAGTTTAGGAATACCAATATTTTGACCATAATTTGTCAATTTTTCTTCTAAGAGATCTTTGGCATTAAAAAAAGTTCTGCTGGATAGTATAATCCATCGTTTATTTTGTATGTATGGTCCAGAAATCACTGAGGGATTTTCCATATATTTTGATAAGAATATATCGCATTGTTTTTCGAATCTCAAAGGAGGACCAATATGGCACTTTATATTGGGTATTTTGACTGTTTCAAGCTCAATAACAAAAATGATTAAAGTTCTTTCATCTGTCCAAACTTCACTTCTTAAAATTTTAAAATCATTATGTTTTAATAACTTCCCTAGAGTTTTTTGAGTTTTGTAAAGTTGACCCCACAATACATCGGGAACTGAATTTATGTTATCCAATATGATAAATAGAACCGACGATCCTCTATTTTCCAAATTTTCTTTTAAATGCTGAGTTGTAAAGAAATCAATATTAGGAGGATAGAAGAATTTTACTGAAGGCTTTAGTAAATATGCTCTTGCTGCTCCTACTAGTGTGTATAATTTCTTCGATTTAACGGCTGAAGCAACATTTCTGTTTTTATCAATAGGATCAATAACGATGATTGGATCAAAAAAAATTTTGGCAAGATCAATTTTTTTATTAGAATAATACTCATTTTGATCTATAATTATGGTTGTTTTGAATTTTGAAAAGACTTTAATAGTTTTTATGAAGGATTTATAATTTAAAATTAATAATTCACAAAGGTAACCGCTAAAACCACTTGTTTTTATTTCAGCACCATAAACATTTATTCCTTTAAAGAATTTCTTAAGAAGTCTAACCTCATTTTTTAATTCTGGTTTTAAGTGTTTATTGATATATTTGGTATGAAATGCTGTTCTGTCGGTTGCACTTTTCCAATCTCCTTTTTTTACTATATAACAAGGTACTATATTCACTCTTATATCATCAATAAAAGTTTCTAAGTAAGGGTGATCTGCATATCTTTCTATATGTTTTGAGTTTTTCGTTGCTTTTTTTGCAATTTTTAATATATTTTTAAAATCTTCCTTAGATAGACTTAATGGCAAATGAACAAAGATATCTATATCAGGGTCTTCTCTTAGCCAGGTATCCTTGGCTACTGAACCTTCGACAGTAATATTTGCAATAATATTTGATTTTTTAAATTCGAATGATAATTTTTTAATCAGATCTTGAGTGATTCTCGTTATTTTTCTCCTATCTGAGTATGTAGGAATAATGTTATTTCCAACTTGGATCAATATGTTATCTATTTTTGTCATTTTTCACCCTCTGATTTTGAAGGAAATTTTTTTATTGTTGTGTAAATAGGTCCATTTGGTGTTAAATCACTTTTTTTAAGTTTTAAGTACTTTATTCTCATTGTGCCGATATTTATGGAGGCTTTGCTTTTTGTAAAATTGATCAATTGTTCTTTGTTTTTTGCAGTTTTTACTCTTGCAATAGTGAGATGAGGTGAAAATTCTCGAAAATCTTGTTTAAATCCTAATTTGTGCAATAAGGATTCAATTTGATTGAAAATTTTTATTAATTCTATTGATCCTTTTTTTATTCCTATCCATACGACTCTAGGATGATTTATATTAGGGAATATTCCAATTCCATTAAATTCTACTAAGAAAGGATTAAAATCAATTGCTTTTAGTTCGTTTGATATTTTATTCATTAAATTGTAAGGAATATTTCCAAGGAATTTCATGGTAATATGGATGTTTTCAGGTTTTACTATTTTTAATTGGATGTTTCTTTGTAACAAAAATTGTTGAATACTGCTTATTTTTCTTATGATTTCTTGATTTTCAATATCAAAAGATAAGAAACATCTAATGTTCTCATTCATAATTTTTCCTTCTTGTTAAATTGTATTTTTCTATTCATAAATGCTTTTTAATCTTTAATTGGAGGGTATAATCATTAAATGTGGATAAAATGATCGCTGATAAACTTATTGTGGGTGTGTCTGGAATGCCTGGTTCTGGGAAATCAGTAGTTGTAAATGTAGCTAAAAATCAAGGGTTTGATATTATTATTATGGGAGATATTGTTAGAGAAGAAACAGAGAGAAGACGATTACTGTTAAGTCCAAAAAATATGGGCAAAGTAATGCTTGATTTGAGATCTACTGGAGGAAAGGATATTATTGCTAAAAAATGCATACCAAAAATTAAAGAAAAAAATACTAAGAAAATAATAATAGATGGTCTAAGAAGCCTTCATGAATTAGATTTGTTTAAAAAACATTTTTCAGAATTTAATCTTATTGCTGTGCATTCTTCACCTGAAACCCGATATAGCCGATTAAATCAAAGGGGACGCAGTGATGATTCAAAAGAACGAAAGGTATTTGAGGAACGTGATTTGCGCGAATTAACTGTAGGACTTGGACAAGTTATCGCTATGGCAGATTTTATGCTAATTAATGAAGATAATATTGAAGAATTAAAAAGAAAAAGTAATGAAATACTTCAAAGAATTGAAAAGAAATGGATGAAGTAACTGTTTTTATTCAAGCAGAAATAAAATCCACTGAAAGTGAAGAGAAAGTAAATAGCGCAATTATGAATGTTTTTGGTGATATCAATACAATAATTGATTCAATTAATGAATCCAAAATACTCAAGTGTAAATTAAAAGGTCGAGAATCATTATTCAGATTTAAAGATATGCTGAGATTAGATCGTATTCGTGATGCCTCAAGAAAAGCTTTATTGAAATGTATAGTTGGAAATAAAATTGTGTTTTTTTTAAATAAGCAAGTTGCATTTGTTAATCACGTTTCTTTCTCAGAAGAGGTCTCTGAATCACCACTCGGCCCTATTCGAGTAGAAATACACTCTGATAATCCAAAATCGTTAATTAATTGGCTTGCACCAAAAAAAATTAAATCTGGAGATTAGTCTTTGATTTCAGATGTTCGTATTTCAGATCGTGGGGCAATTTTATTAGGGAAATCGGTTGCATGTGATGCTTATGACGAGACTAGACCTTTGAGGGTTGTTACTCATGCGCATGCTGACCATTTGGTTGGATTGCGAAGAAGTCTCAAGGAATGCAACAAAGTATTAATGACAAAAGCAACAAAAGAGCTAATTGAAGTTTTGAAGGGTTATAGTATTTTTGATTCAAGCCCAATTGAAAAAGTTGATTATGGTAAATCCTTTGCTTATGATGATGACACAATCACTTTTTTCAAAGCAAATCATATATTAGGTGCAGCACAAGTATTAGTTGAAAATTCTAATGGTGATAGGGTTGCTTATACGGGCGATTTTAGACTTGAAGGAACATCGCCAATAGAGGATTGTGACACACTGGTTGTTGAAGCAACTTATGGCAGTCCTTCATTTAGGCGTTCATTTGATTCAGATATAACAGAGCTTCTAGTTTCTTTGGTTGAAAAACGCCTTCGAAAAGGCAAAGTCTACGTTTTCGGATATTATGGTAAATTACAAGAGATTATGCAAATATTGCGATGTGCACATGTTTATGTGCCTTTTGTTATGCCTGAAAGAATTCTTCGGATTTCGGAAGTATGTAAGCGTCATGGTATGAATCTTGGAGATTTAACTTTGTCTTCTGATGAACAAGGAAGAGAATTATTAGATAAAAATTTGCCTTGTGTTGTTTTTTACCATATGAACAAAAGAAAAAGTATTGGAGTATCAAATTTCAAGATTTGTGTTAGTGGTTGGGAATTTCAATTACCCTGTAAAAAAATCGGATATAATGAACATTTAATCGCTCTTAGTGATCATTCAGATTTTGATGGACTAGTTGAGTATATCCGACTTTCTAATCCAAAGAAAGTTATTACAGATAATTATAGGGTAAGACACGGCTCTATATTAGCTAAAGAGATTACAAGAAGGTTGGGCATTCCAGCTGAAGCTATGCCAAATAGGGATTGTTATACTCTTGAGAAATTTTTTTAGTAAAAAATTATGGAATAATTTCTGCTTTTTATTATTGATTTTTATTGATATTCTGATTTATAATTTTTGGAAGAGTGAATAATATTAAAAAGGATTAGAACAGAGATGGTGTTAATTCATAAAATTAGAATTTAGGGAATAAAAATGAAAATGTCATCTGATATATCTGGTTTTTATAAGCTTACCCCTGCACAAAGAGTTGAGATTGTGAAAAAATTTTCCAATCTATCTGAAGAAGAATGCAATTTATTGTTGAATACCGGCTCTTTGCCTTTAGATGTAGCAAACAGGATGATCGAGAATGTTGTAGGTGCTATTCCAATTCCAATTGGTATTGGTGTTAATTTTTTGATAAATGGAAAAGATTATTTAATTCCAATGGCGACTGAAGAGCCTTCGGTTGTGGCCGCTGCTAGTTATGCGGCTAAAATGGTTAGAAAGGGTGGAGGTTTTCATTCAAGTAGTACTGACTCGATAATGATAGGACAAATCCAAACTGTGGGAATAAAGCAGCCAGAATTAGCAAGGACAAAAGTGTTGGAAGCCGAAAACGAGATTCTTAAAATGGCTAATGAGCAGGATCCAGTTCTTTGTTCATTTGGTGGAGGTGCAAAAAAAATGACGGCAAAAATAATCAATACTACATTGGGTGATATGTTAATTGTTGAATTGCATGTTGATTGTCGTGATGCAATGGGAGCAAACGCCGTAAATACTATGTGTGAGGCCGTAGCACCCTTAATAGAAAGAATAACAGAAGGTCAAGTTTATTTAAGAATAATATCAAATTTGGCTACTGAGAGATTGGTACGAGCTAAGTGTGTGATTCCCAAAGAAGCAGTAGGTGGATTAGAAGTTGTGAATGGAATTGTTAATGCTTCAGCTTTTGCATCTGCTGATCCTTATCGAGCAGCCACGCACAATAAAGGAATATTAAATGGTACTATTGCTGTAATTCTAGCAACTGGTAATGATCATAGAGCAATTGAAGCAGGAGCCCATGCATACGCAGCAATAAAAGGATCCTATACTGCATTATCCAAATGGATCAGGAACAGAAATAATGATCTTGAAGGAACAATTGAAATGCCTATGGCAGTTGGTTTAGTTGGAGGCGCAGTAAAAACGCATCCTATAGCTAAAATTGCACTTAAAATTCTGGGAGTAAAAACCTCTCGTGAATTTGGTGAAGTTTTAGGAGCTGTTGGTTTAGCCCAAAATCTTGCTGCATTGAGGGCATTGGCTCATGAAGGTATCCAGAGAGGTCATATGGCGCTTCATGCAAGAAATATAGCAATAGCAGCAGGAGCAAAAAATGAGCTTATTGATTTAATTGCTGGAAAAATGGTGAAAGAGAAAAAAATACGTATGGATCGTGCTAAAGAATTAATTGAGGAAATTGAACAGAAAGAAACCTATTAAGTATGAACCAGAAATTAGTTAATTATGAAATTAGATCTAAATCTCTTAATTTGTTGCAAAGATTACAAAAAGAATCCTTAAATTCATCAGGACCCATATCTGAATTTGCTAATAATTTAGCCGTTTTTTCTGATTCTTGCTTTACTATAGCAATGTACTGTTTTGAATCTGATTCGTTTTTGCTTCCTCTTTTTGAATTTAAATATTGGCTTACTGCTGCTTGAGTTGTACCGAGTTTTTTAGCTACTTTAACTTGAGTAAAATTATATTTTGATAAAAGTTCTTTTGCCACAAATGATCTGTAAAGAGGCAAAACTTTTCTGGTCACAGTTTCACATTTGTACATTTTTTCCACCTAAAAGATATCTATTGCAACTAATTTATAACAACCTTATATTTAAATTATTTTTTTATGATTCATTAATATTTTATTATCAAGATACTAAAGTAGTTTTAAGTAATCCGCTTTTGTGATAATTCCTTTAATATCGCCTTTAATTGTGATTAAAACTGCTGGATAAACCTGTAATAGATTTGAAATTAATGATAATGATGCATCTTCATTTACCTGGGGAAGAGATTTATCCATTACTTCTCCAATTAGCATTTTAGAAATTTGGTCTAGGTATTTTCCTTCAAGAATTAAATTTAAAATTGTTTTTTCAGAAATGCTTCCAACAACTTTGTTTTTTTTCATTACTGGTAGTTGAGAAAATCCATACTTTTTCATCAATATTACAGCTTGAAAAACCTGTTCATTTTCTTGAACACTGACTACTTTGTTATAATCTATTCTTTCAGCTTTTATTTTGTTTTTAACTTCTAATTTGTTTAAGCTTTCAAAAATTTTCTTAACTTTAGTATATGAAGGCTCTATTTTTCCTGATTCTAATTTGGCAATTAATGATTGACTAACACCTGCAAGCTTGGCGAGTTCACTCTGTGTTAGTCCCGCTATTTTTCTTTTTTTGCTTACTTCGTTTAATTTTGGAAACATATATTTCTAATTTTGATAAAGTAGTAATATTCTTTTTGGAATAATTTTTTCAAGAACCTATATAACATTGTTATCGAATTTGATTGTAAACCAAAAAGATAACTGGGAGGATAAAATGACAGAAAGAAAAATTGACACTCTAGCTATACATGCTGGACAAGAAAAACCAGATTTATCAACAAAAGCCAGAGCAGTCCCCATTTACCAAACAACTTCATTTTTATTCAATAGTACAGAACATGCCGCAAATTTGTTTGCACTAAAAGAGCTCGGGAATATATACTCTAGAATAATGAATCCAACAACTGATATTTTTGAGAGAAGAATCGCAGCTATTGAAGGAGGAACTGCTGCCCTTGCTGTAGCATCTGGTCAAGCGGCAGAAACAATAGCACTCCTTACAATAACGCAATTAGGTGATGAAATTGTAGCTGCGAACAATCTTTATGGTGGAACCTACCAACTATTAAATCACACATTCCCAAAAATAGGCCGTAAAGTCAAATTCGTTGAATCTACAAAAACTAGTGAGTTCAAAAAAGCAATAACTGAAAAAACTAAAGCAATATACGCTGAAACAATTGGCAATCCAAAATTGGACACCCCAGATTTTGAATCCTTATCAGATATTGCTCATGAGGCAAACATACCATTTGTTGTGGATAATACTGTTGGCGTAGGTCTAGTAAAACCAATAGAATATGGAGCAGATATAACTGTGCTTTCAGCAACAAAATATGTTGGAGGGCATGGAACTAGCATTGGAGGAGTAATTGTTGATTCTGGGAAGTTCAAATGGAATAATGGAAAATTTCCAGAATTTACTGAGCCTGATAAAAGCTATCATGGAATTAAATACTGGGATGCTTTTGGAAATTTTTCTGAATTAGGTAATGTTGCATTTATTTTTAAAGCAAGACTACAATTATTAAGGGATTTAGGTTCAGCACTAAGTCCATTTAACGCATTTTTATTTCTTCAAGGATTAGAAACATTACCCCTTAGACAACGGAAGCACTCAACAAATGCATTAAACGTAGCAAAATTCTTGATTGATCATCCAATTGTCAATTGGGTTAATTATCCCGGATTAGAAAGTCATCCAAACCATAAATTATCAAGCAAATATCTCAAAGGATTTTATGGAGGTCTATTAGGCTTTGGTATAAAAGGCGGATTAAAAGCAGGAAAGAAGTTCATTAATTCAGTAAAGCTCCTCTCTCATGTGGCAAATATTGGAGATGCAAAAACTCTAGTTATACACCCAGCTTCAACCACTCATCAACAACTTACTAAAGAAGAGCAAATTGCTACAGGCGTTACGGAGGATTACATTAGATTATCAATAGGAATTGAAGATCCAACAGATATAATTGAAGATATTGATCAAGCTTTGATAGCTTCACAAAAATAAGTGTAAATTGCAATAAAAGAATAGGAGGCAAGCAAATATTACTTTTACTATCCAAAAATTAGAAGAAAATAAAGCAAAATATTTTACATTTGCTATTCCTCCAAACGAATTAATTCTTGAATCAGGAAAAAAATTAGGTCCTATACGAATAGCATATGAAACCTACGGAAAATTAAATCAAGAAAAAACAAACGCAATACTCATAGCTCATGCACTTTCAGGAGATGCACATGCTGCAGGAATCAATCAACAAAAAGGAATTGAGGGTTGGTGGAATAACTTGATAGGACCTGGAAAGGGTATAGATACCAACAAATTTTTTGTAGTTTGTTCAAATATAATTGGAGGATGTCAAGGTTCTACGGGGCCTTCTTCGATAAATCTATACACAGGAAAAGAATACTCAACAGATTTTCCAATAATAACAATCGGAGATATGGTGAATGCTCAGAAAGCACTAATTAATCATTTAAAAATTAGCAAATTGCTGTCTGTAATCGGGGGTTCTATGGGGGGAATGCAGGTTCTTCAATGGATGATTGCTTATCCAGAAAGTATTAAATCAGCTATTCCGATCGCTACTACAATGAAACATACCCCTCAACAAATAGCTTTTAATGAGGTTGGGAGGGAAGCAATAATTTCTGATCCAAATTGGAATAAAGGGCATTATTATGGATCTAGGGTACCTGCAAAAGGTTTAGCATTAGCAAGGATGATTGGCCATATAACCTACATGAGTGATGATTCAATGTCAAAGAAATTTGGAAGACATTTCAAAACCAAAAAAAATAATGGTATTAAATTTGAGCCAGAATTTGAGGTAGAAGGATATTTGCGGTATCGTGGAGGAAGTTTTGTAAAAAGATTCGATGCAAACTCCTATCTTTATATTACTAAAGCAATGGATAATTTTAATATTGTAAATGGAAAAGATATTGGACATATTTTTAAAGGATTAAGAGCAAAAATATTAGTTATTTCCTTCGAATCAGATTGGCTTTATCCATCACAACAATCGCAAGAAATTGTAAGAGCATGTAAACTTGCGAGAGTAAAAACATCATATTGTGAGATCTCTTCTAGTTATGGTCACGATGCATTTCTTTTGGAGACAGGTGAAGAAGGACAAATTATTGGACATTTTTTAAATACTCTCAATTAATGATTAAGGTGATAGTAATTCAGAAATCGGAAATATCTTTTGATAATCAAATAATATTAAGTTGGATTAAATCTAGCTCGTCTATTCTAGATCTAGGGTGTGGGAACGGAGAACTCTTGGAATTATTGATAAAGGAAAAAAAGGTTCAAGGTCAAGGAATAGAAGTTAATCAACAATCAATATACAATTGTATAATAAAAGGACTAAATGTTTTTCAACAAGATGTTGATTCGGGATTGTGTGATTTTCCATCAAGTTCTATAGATTATGTAATTCTAAATCAAACTTTTCAACAAGTTAAGAAGCCTTCGTTTGTTTTAAAGGAGGCTTTACGTGTAGGTAAAAATACTGTTGTTGGTTTTCCTAACTTTTTATATATCTCTTCAAGATTAAAGATGTGTTTTGGGGGCAGAGTTCCTGTGACTCCTGCATTGCCTTATGACTGGTATGATACCCCAAATTTACATTTTTTTAGTATTTCGGATTTTTTAGATTATTGTAAAATAAAAAAAATACAGATTAAAAAATCGGTTTTTATAACAAAGAATAAAAAGATAAAATTATTTCCAAATCTTTTTGGTGAGATAGGCTTATTCTTATTATCAAGTTGTTCGAAGTAATCTTTTTGCTCAATTTTTTATCAGTTTATATAAGGTTTTATTAATTAACAATGTTGAGAAGCAAATTTCTTAAAAAATTAATAATTTAATTGTATATTTTCAAGTCATAGAGCATAAAATGAAATAAAATAATAATGTGATTTAATAAGCTATATTCTCAGATTAATTGTGTTCAGAGTTGAAATAAATGAAAATAATTGTTGGGCCTGCATCGGAAGAATTAGGTTTAAAAACAGCTAAACTGGGAGGATTTAAAAAAATTGGAGTTATCAATAAGAAATTTCCTGATGGTGAAGTTTATGTTAGATTAGAGGGAAATATAAAAAATGAAAATGTTACGATAATTCAAACCACAAGTCCACCTCAGAACACAAGTATAATTCAACTTGCTTTTATTGCAAGTGCTGCTAAAATTGCAGGTGCCAAAAAGATTATCGGGATAATACCGTATTTGGCTTATGCCCGTCAAGATAAAATGTTTTTGCAGGGTGAGAACATTAGTATAAATACTATAGCCAAGATACTAAATATTTCAGGGATTGATGAATTAATTGCAGTAAATATTCATGAAGAAAAAGTACTAAAGGGTTTTTCCTTTCCTGCCAAGACTTTATCTGCAATTCCATTGCTAGCTCAATATTTTAAGCAAAAAGGGTATGATCATGCTTTTTCATTGGCTCCAGACAAAGGTGCCATGCATATCGTTGAGCAGGCAAAAAAAGTTTTGGGAGGAGAAAATGGTTATTTGGAAAAACAAAGAGATCGTTATACAGGAGAATTAACTGTATTTAAATAAGAT
>Ga0209635_10000011_pt1 | contig 98998 bp, 99 predicted proteins | sample DeeMarSWOR230_32_FD_187463 | JGI IMG/M metagenome (GOLD analysis project Ga0209635, IMG submission 187463) | Marine sediment microbial communities from White Oak River estuary, North Carolina - WOR-2-30_32 (SPAdes) (version 2) | ecosystem: Environmental > Aquatic > Marine > Intertidal zone >...
TAAAACGTCAACACTACAGTTATAGTATAGCGGGCCCGCTGGGATTTGAACCCAGGGTCTCCGGCTTAGAGGGCCGACGCGCTTTCTGGCTATGGATATCCATGCTACGCCACGGGCCCCATCGGTACTCTAGAAAATAGTACATACGATATAATTCTTTTACTATATTGCAAAAGATACTACTTGGTTAAGCAGACTCGTTTTAAACAGCAAGAGGCTGACGACGTTATCCAAACTAACTCCAAATAACCATATGCCACAATAAAACACTACGGTGCCTTTAGTCATCTTTTATTGAAAAATGTTGTGCACCAATAAGTTAAGGGTTAAATAGCCAAAATTCCCTTATTTATAAGAAAGAAAGATGTCCAAAAACTTGCAAGGTTTCAAAGAATCTGTTGTAGAGACTTTGTCTCTGGTTAAGATGTGTTTTACATGTTTCTGGTTTTGGCTTCCAGTTTTATTTGCAGTTTATTTCTTCGTTCAGTTATGGATGATGTTTTTTATTCATCCATTAACCATTTTTGTTTTGCCGGCTATTCTTTCGATTTATTCGATGCTACAAGAAGAAGAAAGAGTTAAGCTCCAATATGGACTTGACAGGACACAACGTTTAGCAGCTCTACATCCACTCGGTTCAGGTCCTCAAGAACTAAAAGGCTATAGAAGGGATGTTGAAGAAGTTATAGAAGAATATGTAAGATCAGAAGCTAGAAAAGATTTCGAGGGGTAAAATTTCAGATAATCTATGTTTAGTATAAATTAAAGAAAGAAGTGTTTGACTATGTATATATGGAAGACTTGCACTTTTAAAGAGTAGACATGGGATACGCTTGAGAAAAATACTAGTTGTTATGGGACTTGCACTTCTGTCTGCGAGCATAATAGCTACCTTAAGCTCAAATCTATCATACCAAAAGTCTGAAGTCAAATGGACGGAACCTAATCCTACAACCTCCTATGATTCTTGGAATGTTTCACGTTACTTTGAAGAAGGAGATTTAATCAAAGCCAGTGTCAGTCCTGCGTCGGACTGGGTTGAGGATCCTTTTCTTTCTCCAGATCCACTTACGCCTTATCCATATAAAGTTGTGTGGGTAAACATCACCAATCCTTTTGGAAGCGAGTCGGAGTTTTATTGCGAATTTGTAAAGCCGTCTGGATCCAATGTGCTTTTTCTCTACAACGTTACAGTAACAGAAAGTAATGGATTGTTAGTTGGTGCTAATGCCTCTCTTGAGGGAGAGGGAGGAATTGTTGGCAAGACTATGTCAGCAGGAGAATACACAGCAAGCATATTAGCGCCAATGTTATATAGCCCACCAGTCGCATTTACATTCTCAAAAGGCGAAAGAATCACATGGATTGAATGGCCCTATTCTAACTTTCTTTACATGGGAGTAGCAATAGCCTTTCTAGGTGCGATTTTGCTATTTTATGGTTTCAAAAAACCAAAGAAAAAGTTACGTAAAAGAGGAAAGAAGTAGTTAAAACGTTCAATTCCTTAAACTATTTTTTAAGGGCTTTCAATCTTGCGCGAGCGCGACGTGCTGATCTTTTCGCGTACCAATAATTAAGTGCTGCAGTCACTGCATTAACTGCAATAACTGCAATTGCGATGTAAGTTAAGTATAGCAACATAGTGTTTTCAAGATTTTCTAATTTGCCCTCTAATATCTTAAATTTCGGCTCCAGTACATCGAGTTTGTCTCGAACATATCCCGATGATATTGGAATGGGTATATAATAGCTCATTTTATATGGAAAACCTTGTGCGTCGGAGAATTCGACACGAACTCTTAAGGAATAAACTCCAGGGATAGTATCGTATGAGGCGGAGTAAGGCAATGTCGTATTATTTGAATTACCGGCAGTTATGTTGTTCAAATGGGAAACTGCAGCCCCTTGCAATCTAATTCTAGACTCTTGCTCTATGTTAGAAACGCGTACAACAGTGTCATAAATCGTTTCGCTTCCCTCGTTTATTACTTCAAAAGTTAAAGAAAAAGAACTGTTTGGATAAATGGGGTTATTGTCAAATTTGTATGCAAGCGAAATATTTATGCGAATCTCTTCTATAGTGACAAAAAATTCTCGCTTGTCTATCGATATTTCATCTTCGAAAAGCTCTATAGATATTTTATGATCTCCAGGGGTTGAGAAGGTAAAGCTTGGAGTCAGACTTATCGTTTCATTTGGTTCAATTACTCCTTGAGATATAAACCATGATAAATCATCAACCCACCATAAAACTTTGTAATTGTGGCTTATTGTTGTGTTTTGGTTAGAAATTCGAACTTCAAATATGAAGGAATCACCGACAGGTGCAGAGAGTGGAGGAATAGGAAACATAGACAAATCTTGGGGTTCAGCTTTAGCATATTGGGGAAATTCTAAAGAAAAAAGACCTATTATTAAGAATGTTATTACAAGTGTCTTTAGTTTCTTTGACACAGTGATTTCAGCTCCTTTTTAATATCAAGAAGCTAATGTCTTTAGGATTTAAAGAGTTTTTCGTATCTAAAAAAGGGGGGAAAATCTAGATTTACTTCCGCATCACGTAAATTGCAATAATAATGGCAATTATGGAAAGTAGGATTGCAGCTAAACTATACTCTAATGGTGCTGCTGGACCGGCAGGACCAGCAGGGCCTTGTTCGCCTTGATCTCCAGCAATACCTTCTGGGCCTGCTGGGCCTTCTGGACCTTGTATGCTTAGTAAAGTAAATGTAGCAGTAGTGTGCTGTCCTTTAGAATCTGTAGCTTCGATTGTATAGCTTCCAGGTACCGCTGACTCAGGAACAGTGGCAACAGTTTCAAAATCGCCTCTGAAATCGGTTTCTATGACTTTAGGTACGGTTTTTAGTGGTTCATCGTCCCAAGTAATTTCGCGTATAATAGTGTTGTTATTAAAGCCATATCCCTCTATTATGAAGGCTGCAGTACCGCTACTCGGAGTCAAAGTAAGTATATTCAAAAAGAAAGTACCGCTAGTTGTAGTGTGGGGGATTTCATTCAAGAAATCATCGTATAAAAGGGTGTCGTATAAGGTGAGAGCACACCGCCCTCCTCTAAGCACTGTAAATGTCACTTTCACTAATGTGCCATTTCCATCAGCAACAGCTGGTTCTGAGAATGTTTCGCCTAACACGACGAATCCAAAATCGCTCTGATTTAAGACACTTAGTGGATATACTGAGCCGAATTGACCGAGATATCCACCAGTTTGTGCTGCACTAACTACTAGAAGTGATGAATCAAAGCGTAGCTTAATTTCCCAAGATGAGATATTTTCCCCAAAAGAAATGTTGATGTTTGTCTGGAATGTTTCGCCAATAGAATTAGCCTCATAGATTCTAACGCCCTCCAATGCGCCTGGCCATGTTACGAAGATTTCTGGGGTTTGCTGAGCCTTTACAGTGGCTATTGTTGTTATAAAGGCAATCAATACTACAAACACTGCAGTAGTTCTCTTCAAATTTTGCATTCTTAGATTTCCCTCGTATCTATTATCGGAGAGGTCACTTTTTAAAACTTTTTGTTGGGTCCAAATTTACAACTTTTCGTTTATTTTCCTGCTTTGCTTTGTTGAGCGTTAATTTCAGTATGGTTTGGATGTCTCTTAACATTCTTGTTATTCTGTTCAGAAAATGTGCGCAATTTGCGCCGAGTGAGGGAGTTCATTTTAATGTTGCTATTTCCTCTTAATCAGCCAAGTCAAATCGGAACATAAAGAGAAAACAAGACTATCGATGGAATTATTATTGCTCCCGAAAGGTAGGCAACAACTACTCTCCTCGTGGAAATTCCATGTAATTGTCTGACCCCTTTGGTTGATACTAATATCGACCAAATCCCAAATGCAATCCCTACGAAGGGAATCCAACCCAGTAAAAGCAGTGGAGTACTTCCATAAGCTATTGATTTTAATGTCTGTCCAACTCCCTTTCTTCCCCCGGTAATGTAAACCCAAATATGTATCCACATGCCGCCAATAAGTATGCCAACTATTCCTCCTACAATAGTTGCCAGAAACACTGCGAAAGGTATTATTCCATTAAGAGAAGAGAGAAAACATCTCAACCAAGGAACCGCTTCTAAGACAAGAAAGGTCTCAAGCAGGGACAATATTGTAGGTAGGAGAAAAGAAAAAATAGCTGTAGTAATGAGCGCAATAGCTATCGCGTATATAGAAAGGAGTTTTAAGAAATAAATTATCGAGTTATTCCAACGCTCCTCTTCTAAAGCAGCAAACGTCTTCTGTGGAGAACACAAGAATCCCTTGATTTTTTCCCAGAAACCCATTATTGTCTCTTTTTTTGCGTGTATACAAAGAATAAACAAAAAGTAAAGGGGAAGCCATGTTAGAAAATAGATTTCACCATAATAGTCGTGGAAAAGCATTCCAATATTAGCGCCACAATTTAGTGCTAGCCAGAAAAAAGTAAAGACCCTAAGTATGTTTGTCAAAAAAGTCCCAACTGCGCCAATAATGAAGTAGAAGATCTTAGTTGTTATTGATGTCAAACGTTTCCTTGGTGAGCGCTCAGAACGCAATAATAATTCGTTAAAAAAACCCTTAATTTTATTTACATAAACACAAACAGGCAGATCTTTTCTACGTTTGATCGTTTGCGAAAAGGACACAAAAGGTTTACCAGTTAAACGAATGAAGCGAGAGGCAGCAAAAGGTGCACGCGCATCCAAAGTTTTTAAGTTTTTCAAGAATAGGAATACAACAAGTGTGTAAATTAGGAGGCTTTGCACACCTGCACAAGGCCAGTTTATGGCGATTAAGGGAATTAGATGTTTTCCTCCTGCCACATAAAGCACAGAATTGTATAAGACTATAACCTTGTAGCCGACTAGTTTCAACAAACCTGCTACTGTGTATGTTGTTACGGGTACAAAAACCTGAAGTGGATAGAAACTTGTATAGGGGAAAAAAGTGTCTATGAGGTAGAACGTAGCGGTTCCAATAAGAATTGTTAATGATATCGAATAACGTCTTACACCAGTTACGCCGTACATTAGGAAAACAAAGGCTAAGATGAGGAGTGAAAAGAACATTATTTCAACTGATAGAGGCCAGTGGTAAGTGACAAATGAGCCATTAGTTATAGGTAGAAGCCTTCCTAACGCAATGACTTGCTTCAAAAGCCCAAAATAATAGACACTTGCGACATATATTATAGGTAAACTGAGTACGATTGTTCCAAAGAACCAAAAAATTAAATATTTCCTTGGTGAGCGCTCAGAACGCAATAATAATTCGTTAAAAAAACCCTTAAACTTATTTACACGAACATAAAGGGGTAGGTCTATTCTGCGTTTGATTGTTTGAAAAAAAGACACGAGATATTTACCAGCTAAGCGAATAAGTCGTGAAACAGCAAAAGTTGTAAACGTATCGAAAGTTTTCCATGTCAAAATAAGTTCTAGAGACAGTATCCATATGAAAACAGCATAAATCCATCGACCTTTCCATGCTATTTGTAGGGAATCAGGGAAAATGTTGTACAAGGTAAGAATGTACACTAACACTGAAAGGGGGAGAAAAAGTTTTGAAAGTGTAGTTTTTCTTTTTTCAAGTGCTTTAATTAGTCTTTCGTAACGAAACAGTGCTTGTCCCTCTGGACTTGCCATGGACCTTGCTGGTGAGTAAGATAAGTATTGTTATGGCTATGAGTATCAGAGGCAACGTGATTTGTGGAAATTCTGGGACTACCCAGTTTCCTTTTATTTCGATGAAGTTTTCGCTGTGGGGGTAGGTAAAGTACACGAAAGAGTGCGTCTCATTTTCATGCCAATTGCCTTCAGTTATGTTCATCCATATAGTTTGGTTTATGAAAATTTGCCAGTAAGGCGGAGGATTAGGGATTCCGGGGTCTATTTTTAGGAGAGACTTGGGGATGGTGACGTTAACGTAGCCAACGGTGTCATTTTCACCATAGACGCTGAAGTGCACCTGATACCCTCCTTGACTCCAATTAAACGCGAACACGGTAGAGTTAGACTCGATAACCACAAGATGGGCGACGTCATCCCAAACAGCGCTATGGACTTTGTTGTTGAAGAAACCGTCTTCCACATTATGTAGTAGTTCACCTGTAAGGTAAACTAGCTGAGTATTGTTAAGATGCAGCGCACATTGTCCTGTTCCTAGAGCGGTAAATGTTACACTGAAGAATGTTCCGTTGCCACGTACAGCTGTACTTGGACTTCCACCATACTGTGACTCCCAAACTCTCAATAATCCTCTGGTTCGATTCAACTTCGTAACGTACAATGTTGAATACATGCTGCTATTACTTAGAAAAGGCCCTTTAACAACTTTAGAGACTTTTACTAATGTGGGATCCCACCACAAATAAACTTGATACGATGTTATAGGATTAGTAAATCGAATGTTTATGTCAATTTTAAAGGTTGTGTTATGAGTTGTGGTTGATACTTTAGGTGAGACATATATCATAGTTAGTGTTTCAGCAAGTGGTTTCTCAGCCTTGGCTACTGGGAATGCAGAAATATATGTAGTTGTGAATAATAGAAGGACATAGGCAAGTTTAAAAAAGTTGATAGTCTTCAACTTACATCATCCCAAGATCATATTTGAATGGACGTTTCATAGATAAAGCTTTCGAAAATTAAGAGATTACGAGGTTTTGGATCGTCCTTTCAGTTTGTAGTATACAGCAACTGCTACTATGATTAATACAACTGCAATGACAACGTATATTATTTCTAAAGGTACACTGAGACCTTCCTTTTTAGGGTTAACCGTTATGGTGGTTGGATACACATATTCATTGTCTTCGAGGTTCGTTTCGTCGGGGACATATGAAACGAAGACGAATATAGTATAGTTGCCTTCTAAACCATTTGTGCTTAGATTCATTGGTATCGTTATGTTAGACAAGATCCCAACAGTAAATTCGCTGGAGCTTCCAACAATTGCGTTAATGCTGTTCTGTCTTGCGTAAACTCTAACGTAAAATGTCTCGTTAAGGCTTCCATCATTCTGGACTGTAATAGAAGCTAATACATTTTCTCCAGTAGTAACTACAAGTGGTGAGAGGGTTACTTCAGTAATTCCAATATTTCTAAGCACGCCAGAGAAGGAGGCTTTTCCAATTATATGAAAAATCGACTCGGCTTGTTTATTGATAAGCTGTGTCTTCGTGATTTTAATATCTGTATTTCCAACGGTTAAGATTTCAAAAGTTATTGTTGCTATGGCTCCAGTGTTGTTTGTGGAAGCAGCTGGTGTTATTGAAGTCACGTTTAGCCATACGGTTCCTCTGTTAAAATCAATTTCGGTGACATTTGTGTTTGGTGTTGCTAATAGTGGAACCAAAGTAGTGGAGGTTGCGTTGAGAATCTTATTGTCATAGGTTATAGTCATATTGAATCCATAGAGGTTTTCAACAGCACCATCCAATGTAACATTTACATCAAATGAGGCTCCAGGGACATATTCAGGGTCTCTTATCACGTTAGGTGTAATGCTTAATTTCGTCGTAGTAAATGTGCCACCTTCGGCATCATGCCTTATTTCATCAGCAAAATCGTTAACTAGTTGAGTGTTGGAAATAGGCATCTCACAATATCCAGCTTTTTTCACTCTAAACGTCACCTTGAAAAATTCACCAGATCCATCTACTGCTGGGTCTGGAAGCAGTAGTGATTCCCATGCCATGATTCTTCCTTTATCGTTCTGAATTCTCACATACCAAAATGTGTCGTAAGCGCCTCCTCTACTCAGAAATTTTCCTTTTGTTACATTTGTCACTTCTAAGATTTCTTTTGAGAAGTTGAAGTATACTTGATATGTGTACAGGCTATGGACAGTTGAACACATAATACTTACGTTAAATGTTTCTCCAGGTGTTGCGAACATGTTCTTTGGATTAGGGAAGATTTTTGGCAATGATTGTGCGTGTGCTCTTGGCAAAAATGGGATGAATGTTGTTAGCAATATGGTTGTAAATAAAAAGAAAATGGTGGTTGAGTAGGTGAATCGGCGTTTGGGATCCAATGGTTTCACCGTTTGAGGAGTAACTATCGTTTGCGTTGTGGTATGTAAACTTTTCTGACGGAGACTAGTGCTATTAGGGTTGCTACGAGTATGATGAATGGTATTATTAGAGTTGGGAATTCTGGGACTACTTCGTTTCCTCTTACTTCAATGAATTGTTCGCTGTGGGTGTAGGTGAAGTATACGAAGGAGTGTGTTGCATTTTCTAGCCAGTTGCCTTCAGTTATGTTCAAGTGCCAACCGTAGTCTATGAAAATTTGCCAATAAGGTTCTGGCTTTGACGTGTTCACCCATAAGAGAGACTTGGGAATAGTGACGTTAACATAGCCGATGCCGTCCTTGCCAGTGGCATTAAAGTACACCATTTTAGCCGATTGACTGAAGTTGAAGTGAGTTATTGTTGAGTTGGATTCTGTTACCACGTAGTAACTAACCATGTTCCATACGGTTTCATGTGTAAGGACTTCTGACAAGTGTACTGTGCAATCGTATGGAGAGTCTCCCGATAGGAAGGAGAATAGAAATTGGTCATAACAATCCATGCCAAGGATGTCAATTACTGAGTTGCCAGGATGCATCACCTCGAACACTACGGTAAAGGCGGTTTTGTTGTCAACGTCATAACCAGCTCCGAGAACACCTATGCTGATATCGTCAATATATCCTGTAGTATAATCTTCATCACCGATCAGCAATAAACCTCCTGGAAGAGCATCGCCTATGCTATAGCTAGTGAGGTTGAGGTAATATGGATCCCAGCTTAGGTCGAAGGCAATTACTAGTGCTAAGGTTGCGTTTTCTAGTCTGATGTCAACTGAAAATGTGTCTCCCACATGTAAATCTTTTCGCATCACAACAGCAGGGTCAGCATATAAGTTTGTGCCCGAATAGGCAGAGACTGGTTTAAGGGTGGTCAACGCTGCGAAAGTTAACGCCAGAGATGCTATTAATATCATACTTTTTACTGATATTTTCAAGTGTTTCTTCCACCATTATTTCAAATCGGTAAGGTTATTATTACGTTTATATTTAAGACTTGTCGTATATTCTCTAAAGTTCTCTAAGTTTTGTGTGACTCGACTACCACTTCTCTAAGCATTTCTTACGGTACTCAAACACACTTACCAGTGAGTCCCGTAATTCACACTTAAGGCTGCGAAGTCATATGGACCAATTTTGTCACTTTCGTCAATGTCGGCATTTGAATACCATCTTTCAGGGTCGTCTGGTGTAGAGCCGTAGCAAACGGATAACTGGGCAAAATCGAAGGGTCCTACTTTTCCATCATCGTTGAAGTCGCACGTTAGTATGGCTACTTTAACAGAGCCATCGACATATTCGTTGTCTGTTACATTAATTTCGTCTTCAACAGAAGTAACGTATGCGCTTATAGTGTAACTTCGGTTGAAAGTTACACGTGTGGTATTCCACCTGAATACGATCGTTATGGAATCTCTTCTGGATAATGTTACAGAAGTCACATTAAACATCGTACTGTTATAGTGAGTTGTTATGTTGAATGTTTGTGTTTTGCTGCCATAGTTCACTATCCTTACGTTAATACGCATTGGATGAGTTGTGTTATACCCGACAAGAGTTTTTGAGAGAAATATGTCTGTTATTCCTATGTCTTGTTCGTCGTAGGGGCGCATTAAAGGATAATTATCAATGTTATCGAGTAGGCCAACCTCATAGGATGTGTCACCGATTCCGTCGTCCCCTGGTTGATCTTGGTTGGGTCCGCTTTTTTCGTCTATGCCAGTATAATCACTCCAGTAGTTGCCACTTGAAGGATAGTTGTTATCCCACGAATTTGATAATGCAACACAATATGTTTGATTTTCATTGTTGATAAAATCGTTGTGGTAGACTTTGTTGTTTTCAGAACTGCTTAACCAAATGCCGTAGTTAGTGTTGTTTTTTACGTGGTTCTCAAAGATCATATTATTATTGGAGTAGTTTAATGCGATACCTATGCTGTTGTTTAATAGGTTGTTGTTGAAGATGCTGTTGTGATTTGATGAGCTGTCTAACAGGATGCCGTAGTTATTGTCTGTGATGTTGTTTTCAGAAATGCTCGTGTAGTCACTATATAAGTGAATGCCGATTTCATTGGTTGCTATGTTGTTTTTGGAGATTGTGTTGCTTTGTCTTAGTTCGTCTATTAAAATTCCGTAGCCATTGTTGGTTATTGTGTTTTTAGATAGAGTTGTTTCATTAAAGTTGTTGAGGAGAATTCCGTAGTCATTGTTGGAGGTTATGTTGTTTTCGGAAACGGTGGCATAATTGGAGCCATGTAACCAGATTCCCTGTGTGTTGTTTGTTACTAGGTTGTTTTTTATGAGTGCTTTATAGGATGTAACTTCGATTCCTGCGTTGTGACCTAGAGTTAAGCTACTGTTCTGTATTTTGAATCCTATTATGCTTACGTAGCTTGCGGTGGCTTTTGCAACTGTGTCGGTCCCTTTTCCATCTATGATGGTTGCCGTGTTGCTTTCGCCAGCAATTGTTAGTGTCTTATTCACAACTACGTTTTCGCGGTATATTCCGTTGTATATATATATTGTATCTAGCGGATTTGCCGCGTTTATGGCTCCTTGTATTGTAGTGTAGCCTGCAGTTCCATCATCATCTACGAAGTGGTTTGCCGCTATGAATTTTGTTTGTGCTTGTCCTGTTTGGACTTTGTATTGTGCTGTAGTGTATACTTCCCAGTTGACTAAGCCCCCAGTTTGGGGAAGCCTGAATGTCATGTTATAGTCGGCTTGGAAAGTTGGAGGGGGGGATGGGGGTGGTGGGCTGCCAGTTATTCCATCGAAAATCTGGAAACCTGTGGATTCTTCAGGGCAGTAGGGGATGCCACCTTTTCTGGGCCATTGGGAGTATACGTTGGCGTATGCCATAGCTGTTCCGTTTGCAATGTCTGCAGGAATCTGAATAGATCCCAAGAACATTGCCATTGTGCCCGGCCCAATATTGCCCTGTGACTGGGTATAACCGAAGGGACTATTATATTTGTCAAAAGTATTGACTGTGATGAGCAAGGGCAGAGTTTCATTTGAAAGGTTTGTAACTTCCACAGTGAAGTAAGCTGGGAAGCCAGCTGCGAAAAAGCTTTTGGGATTACCCGTATCGTCGCTTGGATAAAAGCTTGTTATTTCAACTGGCCATGAAGTGCTTGGTGGAATGTATCCTGAATCTGTTGATCTTATAAGCTTAGGCACTCCTTCAGGTGAATCTACTTCAATTCCCACGAGACTACTTACTTTGACTCCCTCTACGGTTATGTTGCCATAGAGGGTTACGTTTTGTCCAAGGTAGTAATAATGTTCATTACTTTCTACAGTGAGCCCTACTGGGCCAACTATTTCAACTTGGCCATCTGCAACGTTATGAGAAATTGGGTCGATGAAAAAATTAATCCGAGTATCAGTAAATTCAAGTGTGCTATTGCTGCTTAATACAGCGTTAAACTTTATCGACGCAAGTGTTTGATCATCTCGTAGAGCTTGAGAAAAATTCGATGCGGCTATATCTATTATTCCAAGGCTTTCGTCTACGTATATTGAGTAAGACCATGGAATTCGCATTTTTACGTTCAACACGTCCATAAATGTTGTGTTATACGCGACTGTAATTCCGATATTGTTGAACCATGGACAGTCGGTGATTTTTATGAAAACTGTGAAGTTAGTTTCAACTCCAACCATGATGGTTGAAGGAGAGAAAAAGAGTTCAGTAGATGGTGAACTTTTCACCAAGTGAATATTTGGAAACTGAGATAAAACAATTAACATTGAAAAAATTAAAAAAAAAGGGAGTCGGTTGGGAGTTTTCATAGAGGCTAGCAGCCTGGTCCGCGTACTATTATTATCGGCGTTGAGCATTCAGGACCGTAGCATGTGCCGCAGTCCCATGGAAGCGCTGTATAGAGGTTGACGTAGACCATGCCGGTGCCTACATAGGCCCATTCAGGTATCGTTATAGAGAGAGTGTATGTACTTGTTCCTGGCGGTACATCTGGAACAAACAGAACAGCTGAACCTACGGGTACACCAAGCTCGTCATAGATAACTGCAGTGATTGTTACGTTTCTATCTGTCAAAGCAATGTTGGTCACAGTCACATTTATGTAGACAGTATCCAGCTCCGCGAAGCTCACTGCTGGAGTAGTACCATCATGAAGTACAATTGGACCACATGTCAGTATCCAGCCTACTTCGAAGTAATGCCAGTCCGATATTGTTACTTCTGCAACGCTTGCTTTGGCCAAGGCTGTCCACGTGCCGAAGACTATTTCTTCTGCATGTACGTCTGGCCACGGAATTCTGAAGCTGATGTTAGCAATGCCACACTCGTCAGTGAAAGCTTGTCTGTATAATGAAATGTTGTAGTATGGGTTTGCTGGTCCGTGAATTTCGAAGGCTACTTCCTTGTTTGCTATTGGTTCAAGGTTGTAGGTTAGCTTAGCATACAGTATGACTTCATCCTGTGGAGCATACGAGTCCACTTGTGTGCCATTGGGGAAGCCTTCTCCAGTGAAGGATGTACTGTAGCCTGGATATCTCCAGTCCTGCGTGTATAAGTCTATTGCGCGACCTAACGCAGGCGCTATGACAATCACCGTGTGTACTACCCAACTAGAGTTGACGTAGCTTGGATCTGCTCCAATGCCTTCAGGCGCAATCACCGTTAGATTCACATCGTATGACCCTGCAGAAGCGAACGTGTGGACAATTGTTGGTACTCCCACAGTAGTCTGGTTTGCGTCATCGAAGTCCCATATGTATGTAGTAATAGGACATGAGTTAGTGCCATCAAAACCACCTATGGAGGTGGTTGCATCAAAGTCTGCTGATGTAGCCTCGATTGGGAATAGTGGGTTCCATGTGAACTTAGCTGTCGGTGGAGTGGGTGGAGGTGTCAATATGTAAACTGTGTGATCGTATGGAGAGTCTCCTGCCAAGAACTCGGTTAGCGTTGTATCCCAACAAGACATTCCGAGAATGTCAATTACTGTGCCACTTGGTCCCGTATAATCTACAAGGTCAACGGCTACAGTGCAAGTTAAGTTGTATGGAAGTAGTTTGCCTCCAGCAAGATGACCATACGTCCAGTCATCTACGTAGCCAGTAGCGTGGTTCAAGGATCCACCTACGAAGAAGAACCCAGCCATTGCAAGGGCAGGGGATAGAGTTATGCCTGTTATGTCTACTTTGGTGGGGTCCCAGTCCAAGTCGAAAGCGATGGTTGTGACGGGGTTTGTGGTTGCGTTTTCCATCCAGATTTCAAATGTGTAGCTTCCAGGTATTGGTACAGGTGTTGGACCTTTGGTGACGGATGCTGGGTCAGCGTACAGGTTTGTGCCTGCGTATCCTCTTACTGGTACTGCGAAGGTCAAGATGCTTATTATCAGCAATAGAGTCAAAGATAGTGGAAAGATCTGCTTCTTATTCATTCTTTCTCCTTTCTCCTATTTTGCGTTTATCTGCATCTTCAATAGTGCAATGGGTAAATAAAAGAATTACGGAATTAAGTTCTATTTCTTAGTAACAGTAAATTATGATATAAAGTGCTGTTTAGTTCGAGTGAATATATAAAAAAGGGGAGTTATGTGGGTTTCTAACCCTATTTTTAGCTCGGTGGATGTTTTCCGTAGTTGAGAGCGAAGATTGCGAAGTCTGCAGGACCTACTGATCCGTCGCCGTTGATGTCGCATGCATAACCTGCAAAGTCTTCAGTATTGTCTCCGAAAGGTGACCAGATTGTATTGAGCGGTAATGGATCATAGAAATAGTTGTTGCTTTGGTCGCCATCGTGACTCGTTGCGCCTTCAAACTCTATCGTTGCGAACAGCGTATAGAATCCGTTGTCGGTGCGAGGTGGCCAGGCCATGTTCCAGCCAGACTCAGCCCAAAGGTCAAAGCCTGAGCCAGCCTGTCCGCCAATTGTCAACCACCAAGTATATAGGTTGAACACTTCCGTGTCAAGCTCGGGGGTATACACTGGTCCTGCAACGAACGAAAGGTCTGCTTCCCAAAATATTGCGTACAAACTGACTTTGCAATACTCTGGAACTGAGCCAAGGTTGACTGCAGTGGGCATTATCGTAAGTGCTGTGGCAGCCCAATAAGTGGCGTTGTCTGAACGCCCGATTACGTGGTGCACGTTGTCAATCCAGTCGAGAGATGGCCAGATGTCAACTATACATACATCACGCCACATTGGCACTGTATCGTCTGTTTTTGGTCCTCCGTAGCGCCAAGTTGAGCTCCATTTGTCGCCTTCACCGTCCGTGACGGTTAGGTTGACTAAGTAGCCAGCTTGGTTGTAGTCTTGGTAGATGTGGCTTGTTGTCAAGCCAGTCGCGTTGGTTCCGTCTCCGAAGTCCCAGAAGTATTCAGTGATGTTCGGGAAGTATGCATCTGGTTCGAAAGAATCACCATCCCAGACAAGGTTGCTGACATCGAAGCTTGCAGAGGCATTGAAGTATACCACATCGTGATGCCACATTGCGTCGCCTCCTTCCCAGAAGGTGTGGTTAGGCAACGGGTTAACACCATCAGCCGTGTACCAGTAGAACTCTGCATGTGGTTTCTCAGTTTTGACCTTTCCGCCTATCGAGCCACCAAGAAGGTCAAATTCATCGTTGTTAGAGTCTAGGACTGATGCTTCTAAGAATTGTATTTCTGTTGCTCCTGGAAGCACGAAGGTGAAGTTTACTTGGGCTAAAAGCCCCTCACCTGTGGCGCTGTTACCAGACCACGTGAAGGTTTGACCCAGTGTGATTGATTCACCAGTTCCAGGAATGAACATTGCGTTGGAGACGTTTTCTGGAGGCGCGAAATAAGTGCCCCACACTACGTCGATTGCCCTCAAGACTGCTGGATCATATAGCAGCTTTGCTTGCCAAGCTTGAATGGTGTAGGTTGTGTTGATGCGAAGGTCGTAGAGGAAAGTCAGTTGGTCACTCGTTGGGGTAACTGTTTTGAACTCTGGGTCTAGCCACATAGCCTCGGCGTTTAAAGCAGTTGCTAGCTTCAAACTTACGAATAGACTGCCAAATATGATGACAGCCATCACGCCGAACAAGATTTTCTGTTTCATAATTCTCAGTTCTCCTTTCTCCTTTTAGCCTTTGGTCTTGCCGTAGTTCGTCGTGCTAACAGCTAAGTCCAGCGCATCAACGTCGCCATCTGAGTCTAAGTCGCAGTTAGAGTTATATTGTTCCCAGTCGTCACCAGCAGGATCTCCGCTTGTCGTTCCTAGTGCTCTTTGCATATAACCCAAGTCCCTAATGGCTACTACTCCGTTTTCGTCAACGTCGCCAGCGCCATAATGGAACAGATCTTTTAGCAGATTTTCAACATATGTTTGGGTGAGGTAGAAGTCCGTGTCAGCCTTCAATGTCAGATAGTTGTATGCGACCCATTCGACGAATTCAAATGGACCACATCCGTCTTCGTAAATGTCTACGACGCCGTTTGCATTTTCGTCGTCTACTGCTGGATCATAGTTCCTACACTCAGCCTGTGTCACGTTTTGCCATATTGACTGGCGGACTATGGGTATTCCGCCTGCTGTCTGAGCAGCCCAAGCGTTCTTGTACAGGAATGGAACTGAGACAGCGGTTGAGTTCAGTATTCTCAACTCTTGCTCAACCATGGCTTCAAGACTGATGTACGACCATGCGATTCCAGGTCCCATCCACTTAGTGTAGTTGAAACTGAACCAAACGTCATCAACCGTCACCGGTGCGCTGTCATTGTGCCATTTAAGATTAGTGCGCAGATTAAACGTAACATTCGATGCATCTGCGTCACCCCCGTAGCCAGTAGCGTCCCACGGTGTAATTGTGAAGCTCTCAGCCATGCCCTCAGCTATTGGAGCAAGGCTCCACGGGTTAGAACTCAACAAGCTGTCGTAGATGAGTCCTAGAGCATTGTGATCCCAAAGCCACTCAGAAGAAATCATGTTCAACTGTTCAAGGTGGCTCTTGAATCCCCAGTCAATTACGCTATCGTCGCCTTTGTACATGTTGAGGAAAGTGAAAACGTTGTCGATTCCAAATCCACCGTTGTTTATTACACCTGTCCATCCAGTCTTGTAAGCTTTCACTGCTGCAGAAGAGTATAGAGGAACAACAACACAGGCTTCAAGGAACTTTCGACCGCAGGCGATAGCGGCTGCTTTAGCATCGTCAACTGTAGCTGGATACTTCACTTCTGTAGCAAGAGCATCATAATCATGGTCCATGTAGCCTGGATAGTTCACGCTCCAACCCACGGGGGCCCAGTACGTATATGAAGAGTAAAAGTCAAAGTATTGGTCTGGTACGGTGCTGAGGCTCCAGCCGCCAGTGTAGATGTGATAGTCGTAGAGAACCATGACGTTCTTGTAGCAAACAGTCTTTTCAGTAATAATGCCGTTTACTGGAACTCCCACACTTTGTAGTGCGTCAGTGAGCATCTCGCCAGCCCTTCTCCTGTTAGGATCGTCCATTCGTATATAGAATTTGAGTGGTGCCATGTTGTTTCCTGTGTACGGATCGTTTCGGATTCCATCAGGTTCAGTGTCAACGAAGCCTGCAGCGTCCAAGAGCTCTTCAGCCCTAGTTACGTTATAGTCGTAAATTAAGCCCTCAGCTCTATATGCCTCAATGTCCGCATACTCACCTTGGAATGGCGCTAAAGGCACATCAAGCCTATATCCATAACCCTTCAAGACATCTTTGACAATCGTATCTCGATCAGTCAAACAAGCAATTGCTTTTCTGAACAAGATAGACTTATTTTGTTGCTCGCTTCCTGTGTACCATCCTGTAGGATATCCTGTAGGCCATTGCTGATGGTATATGTCAATTTCCATCATGCCCATTTCAACGTAGTCTCGCAATTGTATTGATTCAGGCTGTAGCGCCCACTGGTCAATCCATTCTTTTGCAAGAGGCCAGTCGTTCATATCAAGTATGCCAATGTCTAGATCATTGTTACAAGTATCAGGATCCAAATAGATGTGTATCTGCAAATCAGACGTTTTTGGCCCAGATTGAGCCAAAGCGAATGGTAGTGCACTTACTGCAAGAAAAGCGATTAGAATCACCGATATAGCTATAGTTCTATCTTTCAATTTTCCTATTCTCCCTTAATTTTTTCAGCGTTAAAACATTGACTCTTACGCTAATTTAAGCGTTACGGAACAAAGTTCTATCAAAATACAAGCCAAATTTCAACAGTAAACATTAAAATATACCGTCAACACGAACTAATTTGTGAAGCAGAATGCAATACGAATGGAAAAATCGACAAATAAACCGAGAAATTCTAAGTCAACAAATAGAGAAATTCTTCAACAAAAACAATTTCACAACAGAAACACAAAAGGAAAACACTCATTTCAAAATATTGGCTACTCCAACAAAAAAAACAGGTATAAAAGAAAAAATCGAAATTGAAATCCAGTCTACCAAGGACGGGTTTGCTGTAGACCTCAAAACCATAGAAAAAGCTCAAACATCAGTCAAACTCGGACTGCTATCCTCATTTTTCTTAGGTGGATCCTTACTTCTACGCAGCCTCAGATCAAAAGAAGAACTAGACAAATTACAGAACAAATTCTGGTTACATGTACAAGAATATGTTTCAACCCTACAAAAGTAGTGGGATGTCATCGAGATACACTAGAACAGCATCAGGACTACCAAATATTTTAAAGTAAACAACACTACTTACAAAACCATTCACAACACCCGAGTCCTCTTTAAGCTCAAGAAAATCTTGCGAAATGCTGCTGCTTACAAGTATATCTTTAAAAGGTAATGACACCTCAGAAAAACTATCCAAAAATTGATCACCAAACCAAAACCTATTTTGAATCAAAGGGTACTCCCCACCCTCATAATACACAGCCACGTAAATTGAATTCAATCTAAGACCTGTATAAGAAGAATTGTGAATCAATGTAAAATTTGCGTTAGCACGAATCATTCCCAACGATTCCACTTCTACATAACTGAAAAAAGCCTCTCTTATCGAAAGGCTGTTCATCGCCACATAAAACTCCAGATAATTCATTGTGCTCGGAATCAACAACATAAGCGAACCTATCGTAAACGCATAGAACGTCCATTCCACAAAACTTCGAATTTTCTTTTTCTGCATATCATTTTATTGTAAAGCCAAAGGTAAAATATAAGTTCTTACCCAGAGAACCAAGGGAACCAATTTGAAACCAAAAATAATATTTATTTTATGTGGATGGACAATACTAACTTCATCGATCATCCTACAGTCACTTTACACTAGCCCGACGCTAAGTTGGTTTCACTGGCTTTTACTTCTCTTGGCAAGCATTTTTTCGGGCATTCTTTTAACAGACTTGAAGACAGTAGTTCTTGGCTATTTTGTAGTAATTGCTCTCTCGCTATTCTTCATAATTTTCTGCTTATCAATATTGCCAGTAATAACTGGTAAAGTTTTATTCGCAGCAGCCTTGGACACACTTCTTGGATCAGCGATAGTCATGGTTATAAGAAGCACTTTTCCAGGTGTCTGGATTATGTGCTTATTAGGTGGAATTCTTGGCGGAGGGGTTGGAGAAAGATTGCGTGTTACCGCCTCTGTCTAAGTCTTGGGTTTAGTATATCATCAATGGCGTAACCAATGAGTATAAACGACATTGAAAGTATTGCTATACATAATCCTGGGGGACCTATCCACCACCACTTATCAACACTTCTTTCGCTGGCCATTGCATCATGAAGCATACGTCCCCAAGAAGTGACTGATGGATCGAATAGTCCCAGCCAACTTAATGCAGCTTCACTTAATATTGCTGATGGTACCGACAAAGCCAAGGACACATATACTAATGAAACAACATTTGGAATTATATGCTTCATAATCGTGTAAAATTTTCCTGCCCCAATAGCTTTTGCTGCCTCAATGAACGGTCTCTCTTTTAAGCTAAGAACTTGTGAACGAACAACCCTTGCAAAACTCATCCAACCAAGTAGTCCAATAAGCGTAATGAGATTCCACAACGATGGCCCTAGAACAGCTATTAAAACCAGTAACAAAGGAAGACCTGGAAGAACCAGCAACATATCTGTGAACCTCATAAGAACCTCGTCAACAACTGATCCTACATATCCCGCTACTACGCCTATAAAGAGACCGATAACTACGCCTAACACAGCAGCAAACAACCCAACTGTTAGCGATATCCTTGCTCCATAGATGAGCTGCGAAAAAATATCCCTTCCAAACTGATCTGTTCCCAATAAACCATACGAGTTGCCAAGCATGATAAAATTGACGTCATCCAAATAAATTAAACTATTAATCCTTTCTGTGACGTCAACATCAATAATTGAAAATTCTATTCTGTAAATGAATGTGTCAGAAATACTAGAATTGAAGATTATCGCAGCAGGGTCTAAAATGCCCCCAAACATCTGTTTAATACCCCGCGAATAAGAGTCTATTTCTGTTGGTGTTAACCACAACCCCATGCTGGTAGTTGTATCGAAGCTCCAGAGATGAAAAGTGTCTATACTGGCGTTTTTGTTGATTCTGATACACTTCAGTTTTATTTCAACTGCCTGTAAACCTTCTACGCCTTTGATTAGTGTACTTAAATTGCAGGCAAACCTCTTTGGACTATCAATATATGGATACTTGAACTGTTTCTCAAGAGCAATTTCAACAGTTTTTGCAGATTCCCCAAATTCTCTGTTGTATTCTATCACGATACTTCCGGGTCCACTAATGGGACTGCCGTGAACTGGACTGAAAAACACATTTATTTTCTCGCTGTTTTTTGTAATATTCCAATCGTTAAGAGCATTGGCAAAGTCAATATTCGAATCCGCCACTGCAAAAAGATTTTCACTGCGACTTTCTCCTCCGGGGAATAATCTAATCCATGATGGCATTCCATAGTCGCCTGAAAGATACATATCATAATACGGATCATGTGGAGTTAGAAGAGGAGCTATAATAGCGACAACTACAAAAAGGGAAATTATACCAATTCCTACCAATCCTCTAGGTTGAGATGCCACAGTTCTAAGGAAATTCCGAAATCTTTTCAATGTAAACCTCATTTTTTCTTTTCTGGTTGCCATTTTTCCTTCTCCTACCCATATCTTATTCTAGGATCAATTACTCCATAAAGCAAATCTGCCAAAAAGTTAGCAATAATGACACATAACGCTATTACAAAGAACATTGCTTGAAGCACTGGATAGTCGACAAAAGCTATTGCGTTCCAAACCCAGAGACCAAGTCCTGGATATGTAAAAACCTGCTCAGTTATTATCGCTCCACTTAACATAAATCCGAAAGAGATAGCTATATTGGTAATGAGGGGCAACGAAGCATTTCTCAAGGCGTGTTTGAAAAGTAAAGTTCTCTCCTTCACTCCCTTCGCCTTTGCTGTTACTATGTAATCTTCTGTAATGGTCTCTAACATGGTAGTTCTTGTCAGGAGGAGATAACCACCGTACATGAAGAGAGTCAAAGTCAGCACTGGTAGAAAAAGATGGGATATTCTGCCACCTATTTCAACAAAAAGATTTTCAGGTGGATTGAACGCCCATTCACGTGGTATGGTACCACTGCCTGGAAACCAGCCTAACCAGTTATGAAATACCATAAGTAATATCATGCCAATCCAGAATGATGGAAGAGAATAGAAAAGAAGAGATGAGGATACCGCAAAACTGTCAAACATTTTCCCTCTCTTGGCTGCTGCGATAACCCCAAGTATTATGCCAATGATTATTGACAATGCTGTGGAAATTCCCACCAGTAATAGAGTGTTTACAAATCTGATGGAAAGCTCCTCGACGATTAGATCACCAGAAAAATAAGAATAACCAAAATTTCCAGTAAGCATGTTAGTAATATACTTAACGTATTTAATGTGCACTGGTTCGTCCAAGCCATATAACGCACGCATTATAGCTACTTGTTCTGGATCATGAAGACGTGCTCCACTAGCAAAAACAGCAGTTGGATCCCCAGGCATGAGCATAAATATCGCAAAATTCAACGAGAGTACAAAAAAGACCAATATTACCAAATAAATAATTCTCATGACAAGATATGTTTTCAACCCCATAGACATACCTCAAAGCGATGCGCATCATGGGGTATGAAACTCAAATGTTATTTAAGTTTTTGCTAACCTTGTTAACAGCAGCATAAAGATAAAGGAAATGCTGTCATCAACTAAAACTTAAATATCCGAGCTGTTCTATAAGCTCAACACTCGGAAGCATTGTAGAAGCACCTATGATGCTCGCGTAGGCACTTATGAATATTGAGGCAGAGAGAAATGGCACTGTTAGAAATCGAAGGGTTAAAAACGTACTTTAAAACACTACGAGGGTATGTAAAGGCTGTGGACGACGTTAGTTTTAAACTAGAGAAAGGAGAGGCTCTCGGACTTGCTGGAGAATCTGGCTGTGGAAAAACAACAACTGCCTTGTCCATACTTAAAATTTTGCCGTCTAATGGAGAAATAGTAGCAGGAACAATTCGGTTCTCAGGTACTGACATAGTAAAAATTCCTGAGGAAACAATGCGAAAAAAAATAAGGTGGAGCGGTATTTCAATAGTGTTTCAAGGCGCTATGAATGCGCTAAACCCTGTTTACAAAGTTGGCGACCAAATAGTAGAGGCAATTCAGCTTCACGAAGATATTAAAAAAGATGAAGCTGTCAAGAGAACGAAGAAACTCTTAGAAATGGTTGGGATAGAACCATCACGGTTTAATAATTATCCGCATGAGTTTAGCGGCGGGATGAGACAAAGAGCACTTATTGCAATGTCGATTTGCTCCAATCCAGAGCTATTGATTGCTGATGAAATTGGAACTGCGTTGGATGTTATAGTTCAAGCGCAAATTCTCAAACTTCTAAGAGAATTGCAGAAGAGATTGAGTTTGTCGATGATCCTAATTACTCACGATTTGTCTATCATAGCAGAAACTTGTGATAAAGTTTCAATTATGTATGCAGGGAAAATTGTGGAATACGGTAGTGCCCAAGATATTTTTTTGAAACCATTACATCCATATACTCAAGGATTGATTTCTGCTTTTCCAAATCTATTAGCTGAAAGAACAAAAATGACCTCAATACCTGGTTCTCCACCAGACCTTCTTGCACCACCTTCTGGTTGTAGGTTTCACCCCCGTTGCAAGTATGTAATGGATATCTGTAAAAAGGAGTCCCCGAAACTAATTGAAGTGAACAAGGGACATTATGTTGCATGTCATCTTGTTAGCAGGTGATTTAAGTGAAAGAAACAACGATCGAAGCCAAAAATCTTAAAAAGTGGTTCCCATTAAAAACAGGGTTCTTTAAAACACTAGTTTCTAAACAACAAGCCTTTGTTCGTGCCGTTGACGGAATTGACATCGAAATAAAGAAAGGCCAAATTCTAGGACTTGTGGGCGAAAGTGGAAGTGGAAAAACAACTACAGGTAGAATGTTGCTTAAGCTTATTGAACCAACTGAAGGAAAAATCAATTTCAGAAACAAAGAAATAAGTTCTTTGAGCGAGGATGAAATGAGATCGTTACGACGCCATATGCAAATAATATTTCAGGATCCGTATGAATCGTTAAATCCAAGAATGATCGTTGGCGATATTGTAGCAGAACCATTAAGGGTATTAGAGGATCTAAAACCAAACGAAGTAGAGATGAGAGTTAGAAAAACTTTAGAAGATGTAGAGCTAATCCCAGCCGACGAGTTCTTTTTCAGATATCCACATGAGTTAAGTGGTGGACAAAGACAAAGAGTGGCTGTGGCAAGGGCGTTTGTGTTGAACCCTGAATTTGTAGTAGCCGATGAACCAGTTTCAATGTTAGATGTCTCCATTAGAGCTGAAATCCTAGACCTCATGTTTTCCTTGATGAAAAAATATAATACATCATTCCTTTATATTACACATGATTTAGCCTTAGCTAGGCACGTGTGTGATTCTATTGTAATAATGTATCTTGGCAAAGTAATGGAAAAAGGTGATACCGATCAAGTTGTTTATGAACCTCTTCATCCTTACACAAAAGCTTTAATGGCTGCCGTTCCAGTTCCAGATCCCTCAGCCAAACGTAGTGAAGTGGTGCTTAAAGGTGAAATTCCAAGTCCTGTAAATCCTCCTTCTGGTTGTAGGTTTCATACACGTTGTCCAGTTTACATCGGTGATATCTGTCGCATGAAAGAGCCCCAATTAATTGATATTGGTAAAGGACATTGTGTGGCTTGTCACCTTTTCAGCAAGAAGTAAGCTATTAGAGCGTCTTCAATTCACTTATTCCAATACAGCCTTTTTTTATGATCTATTAATAAACCAAAGAAAAAGGCTAAAGTCAAATGTCTTTATGAGTTTGAAAAAAAGATGCTGGTTTCATAAAACTGTTAAATTCTTCTGGTTTAATCTAACCAGAAAGATTCCGATACTTTGACTCGAGGTTAGAACATGCAGATAAAAAGACCGAAAATATCGTTTTTGCGATGGTTATTAGTGCTTCTGCTGTTTTCACTTGTTCAGTCACAAAGCGTTCAATCATATTTTGTTGCCTCAAAGAAATGGGATTTCAGTAAAATAGACAAATGGTGTAGCGGTGTCGATTTAGACGGTAATTCAGTAGAGTTGGTGGTTGGCCTAACCAATTTCTCCCAGTGTTCTTTCGAATTGCTTAATTTCATCAAAGAGAAGAACAGTAAGATTGTTAACAGTGTTAAAATGGAGAATTATAGCGCAGTTGTTGTCGACGTTCCATTGAAGACTTTGTCATATTTTGCTTCTGAAATTTACGCTTTAAGATTTGTTAAGTATGTTGAACCAAACTTGAAACTTCGCGTTACCTCAATTCCGAATGATCCTCAATGGAATGTTCAATGGGGTCCACAGAAAATTCAAGCAGATTGGGCATGGAACGCTACCACAGGTAACTCTTCGCTCATTGTTGCGGTCTTGGACACCGGTATCGATTGGGATCACCCTGATCTCACAGTCAACTATATTCCATTTGGATATGACTGGGTAAACAACGATTCAGACCCGATTGATGATAATGGCCATGGTACTCATTGTTCGGGAATAATTGCTGCCGTTATTAATAATAGCGAAGGTATAGCGGGTTTGGCTCAAGTTGGGTTGATATCGGAGAAGTGTTTTAATGCTACAGGTTGGGGTGTCGAAGATGACTGTGCAAACGCAATTATTCATGCGGTGGACCAAGGTGCGAATATTTTGAGCCTCAGTTGGGGAGACTATGTGGATAGTTTGCTAATTCGTGACGCCCTACAGTACGCATACAACCACGGTGTCCTAATGGTTGCTGCAGCAGGAAATGACGGTGTTAGCGACAAAATGTATCCGGCAGCATATGACGAGGTTATTGCAGTTGCCGCTACAAACCAAAATGATCAGCCTGCTTCTTTTACGAATTTTGGTAGTTGGATTGAATTAGCAGCTCCAGGTGTAAGTATCTATTCAACCTATCCTAACGATAACTATGCATACTTGAGTGGAACTTCAATGGCTTGTCCCCATGTGGCTGGGTTGGCAGCATTGGTTTGGAGTTGTTTTCCTAATATGACAAGTAATGAAGTTCGAGTTTGGCTTCAAGAAACCGCTGACGACTTGGGTACTCAAGGATATGACTATTACTATGGGCACGGTAGAATTAACGCTCGCAATGCCTTGATAAATTTCGCTCATGATCTTTCAGTTTCTCTGGAAACTCCTAAAGGTGTATTACCAGGAAATACTACTACCTTAAACATTACAGTTTTCAACAAAGGAAAATATGACGAGAACGACATTGATGTACAGATATTAATCAATAACACTTTAGAACATTCCCAGAGAATACCTGAACTCACCATAGGCAATTATCATAGATTTAACCATACATTGCTCCCTGAAAGGGGAGTTCTCAATGTAACTGTTTATGTTTTGCCTATGGCAGAAGAGGAAAATGTTGAAGACAATGTTGTTTCACAGGTTGTCGTAGTACGTTCTGTATTGATACGTCCCAAGCCTGGTGACTATGCAAGTTATAGAATAGAAACTTATGAAAACACGACCATGCAAAATGGTAGATTCAACTTTACTTACGAAGAATTTTTGGTTGAACAATTTATCAAAACGCGTGTAGATTTGGTCAATGTTTCTAAAATAGAAGATGGAACTATTTTGGTAGTAATTGATGGTGTTACGAGACTAGTTGAAAACGGACCTTCGTGGTTGATTGATACTTACTATTTTGGTCTAATCGAAACTAGTATTACTAAATTTGGAGATGTTGTTAATTTGTTTAGGGAAGAAGGCGTTGTTGTTGCTGAACATGACCTAACTATAGGAAATAGAACGCGTTGTTGTTGGTTGGTAGGCTATTCCGGTGAAACTTTGTCTTTTAACAATTTTACAAATCACTACTGCTATTTTGACAAAGCAACAGGACTCTTGGTCAAGTGGATAAGCACTAACACGGTTCTTTTTTCAGAAAGTCTCGAATTTAGCTTTCCTTTCATCATGACTCTTACAGAAACAAATATGGATGCTACGCCACCCAGCATCGCTATCATTAATCCTAAACAAAATTCGATTCATGGCAAAACAGCTGTGACCGTGGAGTGGAGTGGCAGTGACAACGAAACTGGTATAGACAAATACTCGATTTACTTAAATCAAAACTTCGTAGAAAACAGTACTCAATCTTCTCTTCTTTTAAACTTGATTGAAGGCTTGAACGTAATAAAAGTGATTGCTGTCGACAACGCAGGCAACATGGCAAGTGATCAGATAATGGCAACAGTGGATTTGTCTTCTCCTGCAGTAAAAATTCTGTCTCCTTTAGACGGTTTTACAACAAATACGACAAGCATCGAAGTTACATGGAGAGGGGCAGACAACGAAACCGCAATAACCAACTACATGCTTTATGTAAATGAAACATATGTCACAAATACAACCTTTGCCACCTTTGTTCTAACAAGTCTGGAAGAAGGAAAAAACAATATTGTGGTGGTCGCTTTTGATTTAGCTGGGAATGAGGCAAACGCAACAATAACTATTACAATTGATAGAACGACTCCAGATGTTTCAGTGCTTTTTCCAGAAGAAAACAGCGTAGTGCGAGGGATTGTTTTTATAAGTTTTGAAGTATCGCAAGATACCGTTCAGGTATTTCTCTTTATTGACAATGCTACGTTTAATGTAACTGGGCTTTCTTCGTATCAGTGGGATACAACACAGGTTAGTGATGGCGTGCACGTAATGAAGATTCTGGCAATTGATGAAGTAGGGAATTCAGGGATGAAAACAGTCGCAATAGCTGTAGCCAACGTTCAAAGTCTTGAAGAATCAGAGAAATTTATATACTGCTTGAACCTTGCAGCCATAGCAAGCGCAACTGTTGCTATTTTGATTCTGGTTGCAACTCTGGTTTTTGCATTTTATAAAAATCCAAAAAAAGAGACACGTCATTTTTCTTCATAGCTATTACTAAAAGTTGATGTATCGTCACAAAATAATAAATAATATAAATATTGAGTGTTCCAAGAAGATAGATGTGCACACAGTTTTTAGGATAAAATAAGAAAACATATTTACTAGTGGATTCATCATATTCTCTTCTAAACGAATTACATCGGAGGAAAAATCTTGTCATCCTACGCAGGACGTATATTGCGTGTTAACCTTTCAACCGGAAAAGTTGAAACAGAACCGTTGAAAGAGAAAATTGCTAAACAGTACATTGGAGGCATAGGACTTGGCTTTCGTTTGCTTATGGATAACTCAAAGCCAGGTACTGACCCATTCAGCCCCGATAATCCTCTGATCTTTGTAACAGGACCACTCAGTGGCACCATGGGACCGACTGCAGGAAACGGCTACGCGGTAGTTTCGAAGTCACCAGCAACCGGAGGAGTAGCCGAATCAAAAGCTCACGGCTTCTTTGGACCAGAATTGAAACGTGCTGGTTACGACGCAGTTATCTTTACAGGTAAATCCGAAAAACTCGTGTACGCATGGATTGACGACGACTCAGTTCATCTTTTGGACGCCCAGCATCTGAAAGGCAAATCACCATACGAAACGGATATGGCAATAAGAGAAGAACTAGGCGATCATTACATTCGTGTATCAGCAATCGGCGAAGCAGGAGAAAAACTCGTCCGTTTTGCGTCGATCATAAACGATGAGTTCAGAGCTATTGGAAGAACGGGCATGGGCGCTGTGATGGGTTCCAAGAACCTGAAAGCAGTAGCTGTTCGCGGAACAAAGGATGTAAATGTAGCGGACTTTGAAGGGTTCAAAGAATTTGTAAAAATGATACATGAACGCATGAAAGGCCCTGCAACGAGAAAATACAGAACTCTTGGAACACCTGAAAACGTTCTTGTTCTAAACGCTCTTGCAGCCTTGCCAACACGAAACTTCTCTCAAGCCACCTTTGAAGGGGCAGAAAAAGTCAGCGGAGAATACCTGAACGAACGTTACGTCAAAAAAATCATCGGTTGTGCAACATGTGCTATGCGCTGTGATCATGTAGCAGTTGTTCCTGAAGGACCATACAAGGGATCCACTTCAAGGATGGAATTTGAATGTCTGTGGGCGCTTGGACCAAGCTGTGGTGTCGATCGTTTAGACGCCATTATTGAAGCGATGCGCCTATGCAACCATTATGGTGTTGATGGCATATCTGCAGGAGTTACTATCGGTTTTGCCATGGACCTGTACGAGAATGGGATTCTCACCAAAGAAAAAACTGGTGATTTAGACCTTCGCTTTGGAAATCATGAAGCTTTGATAGAAATGGTGAAGAAAATCGGTGCTCGAGATGGTTGGTTAGGTGATGTACTAGCAGAAGGAACTAAGAGAGCCGCTGAAAAAATTGGCAAAGGCGCTGAACAGTATGCTTGTCATATAAAAGGTTTGGAGCTACCTGGTTATGATATACGAGGATTGAAGACTGCAGCCTTGGGATTTTCTGTTTCCTACAGAGGTGCTTGTCACCTTAGGTCTGGCGCTTACTCACCCGATGTCAAGGGAAAGGTAAACCGTTTTGTCATTGAGAAAGGAAGAGGAAAGATAGTAAAGGACGGCGAAGACTTGTACGATGTCATCGACTCGCTTATACTATGCAAATTCTCAAGGGGCACATATTATGACGGCATTGAAGACATGGCGAAATACTACACTCTAGCGACAGGCATTGAAATGTCTCCTGAGGAGTTGATAAAGGCTGGTGAAAGAATAAACAACCTAGCAAGGCTCTTCAACGTCCGAGAGAACAAGGGAACAAGGGAATACGATACTTTGCCGCCAAAGATAATGACTGTGCCGATACCTGATGAAGGAGTTGCGAAGGGAAGTGTTGTTAATAAAGAAGAGTTTGAATTGGGGTTAGACGACTACTATTCAGTACGTGGATGGACAAGAGAGGGCATTCCTACCGTTAAGAAACTCAAAGAATTGGAATTAGGTGAGTTTGCTTACATAGTCAAGAAAGAAGGAGAGAAGTAACATGGCAAAGCTTCACGAAAAGAAGTTTGTCTCAGCAGACCCCGAAAAATGCGTCGGCTGCTGTGTTTGCGAATATGCCTGTTCTATGGTGAAAGAAAAAACCTTCAACCCGACAAAGGCTCGAATACGTGCCATACGACTTGGCCCTCTTGTAAACTTGGCGGTAGCATGCAGACTTTGCGAAGATCCTCCATGTGTTGCTGCTTGTCCACGAGACGCATTAACCCAAGAAGAAAACACGGGAATAATAGTGGTTGATGAAGAGAAATGTAACGGCTGCGGTTGGTGTATCGAAGCCTGCGATTATGGTGCAATTATGTTGCATCCAGAGACAAAAGTAGTCTATGTATGCGATACTTGCAAGGAACTAGGTAAACCTCAATGTGTTGAATGGTGCCCAGAAGAAGCCTTAGATTTTGTAACGGCTGATGTCCTTGCTCAAAAAGCCCGGCGAACTGCGGTAAAGAAACTTTTCCAAGAAGGCGTGGAAAAAGCTTCCGAATAAAACGATTAACACAATAAAACTAGGAGAATCTTTACGATGAAAGCAAAGACAGTGGAAACTGCTGGAAAATTTTTGTCTGTCAACCCAGAGAAATGTGTCGGATGCAGCATCTGCGAGTTTGCCTGTTCACTGGAGAAAGAGGGTGTTCTTAACCCTATCAAGTCTCGAATTCGCATTATTCGAGGTCCCCCTTTTATATATATAGCGACCACTTGTAGACAATGTGAAGAAACTCCTTGCATTAGGGCTTGTCCAAAAGATGCGCTTTTCCAGTCAGAGGAAACAGGAGCCATACTTGTAGACGACGAGAAATGTGATGGTTGCAAGTGGTGCTTAGAGGCATGTGAATACGGCGCTATAAGATATGATAGCGATGCTAATACTGTGGTTATTTGTGATCTTTGTGACGGTAACCCTAAATGTAAAGAAATGTGTCCTGAAGAAGCAATAGATTTTGTGGCTGAAGAATCTGATATTGTGAAGACTTGGGTTGCAGCTTCAAAGAAGTGGATTGATGCATCAGAAAAACTTGTCACAATGGCGAAGGGCAAAGGAGTAACTGATTTTCTAGCAGAAAGCAAGGAGATTATGGAACGTATCGATGAAAAATACAAGGAGCTTTTTGCGAAGAAAAAATAAGTGACTTCCCGTCTTAGCTAGTGCACCTTTTAAATTATTTGTAAATTTTTAATCCACGAGACTTCAACGGCTCAATTATTCCAGGTCTGCTTAATATTTTCAGCAATGTATAGCCAATGACTGCTATCGCTATCAAACTGCTTATTGTGATACTTATCAACATAGCCATCCATGTGGGTAAGCTTAAGCCAAAAATGTCTGGGGGATCAAAGAACCACCAAAGATACCCTCCACCTACAATAACACCGATGGGGAAGGCAGCAACTATGCAGGCTGGAAATTGGCGCCTTCTAAGCAGCAGAACTATACTCGCTGCAATTAGATTAGCTATTGGACCAAGTGCCACATCAACGGGATCAATAAAAGCGTAAGCGTTGGTCAAAACACATCCAACAGTCACTCCAGCCACAACAGGCCACCCAAGCAACGCCGCAAGAGGGATTAGACAATCCGCAACACGCAGCTGAACAGGCCCAGAAATTGCCGGATTCCCAACAGTAGCAGCTTGAACCAAATTGATAACAACGTATAAGCTGACAAAAACAGCCGTCAAAGCAAGGTCTTTCGTGTCCATTCTCAATTTTTCACCTCCACTACTCCGGGGTTTCTACGGCGGAACGGATGGGAGGAGCCCACTCACCCGCCAATGTCTGACTAGTCAACAAGTTTAGTTATAAAGATAACGTTCTCAAATTTGATGTGTCATTTAAAGGCATGCTATGAATGAAGTTCTTAGTATTTGACAGTAAGATAGTGCAACGCAAATTCTGAAAAATGTTTATATCAAGGTGTTATCGATAAAGATATCGCTAGTGATATCATGTCTAACCAGCCATTTCCGCCACATCCCTTTGAACACTGGATGAGACACCCAGCAAGCGATCCTAAAGGTTTCCTGCGATATTACGTGCTCAACCTCCTAAAAGACAAATCAGTGTCTGGATCTGAGATAATGGAAGAAATTGAAAAAGAGACAGGTGGACGTTGGAAACCAAGCCCAGGTTCAGTCTACCCATTTTTAGCTTGGCTGCAAGATAGAGGCTATACAAAGAGCCTTCCAAAGGAAGAAGATGGAATAAAACGCTACATGCTAACAGAGGAAGGAGAGAGATTTCTTAAAACACAAGAAAAATGGGGAGAAAAATTCCGTAAAAAATTAGAGTTCTTAGCACCAGCGCTTTTAGAAGGTTTCAGGTTTGGAATCAATTCCGAGAAACTTTCTGAGATTAAAGAACCTGCCAGACGATTTGTTATGGCGCTTCTTAATCTACGGATGACGTTGGCAGCAAATCTGTCAGACCAAACTATAAAAGAAGAAGCAGAAATCTTGAACGAAAGCGCTGAGAAAATCGAGGAAATAACTAGAAGAATCAAAAAAGGATAATGATAAGATTGTCAACACCTATCGTCGAAACAATTAATCTCCACAAAATCTACATGCTTGGAAAATTCCAGTAGAAGCATTGAGATACGAATAAAAAGAAGGAAAATATGTGCGGAAATAGTAGTGATGATAGGGTTTATTCTCTGATTCTGCCTAGGCTTCTTTTTAGCAACGACTGGAAGGTTGATGCCTATCTCCTCCAAACAATCAACCTAAAATTCCTTGTCCCCCACCAAAACATACAAGGCTACATCTTCATCATAGAGGGCTGCAACTACTCCAAACGCTAAAAACCCACTCCACCCATCATATTTGGTTCCTAATAGAAAGGTCTATCTACTGCGCAGAGAAAACAAAAATCTACTACTCACGCTTAATGTAGCATTGCATAATATTCGGACAAACCGCACACTCATCAGGAATATCCCCACCCTCAGGCAAATCCCGCAAAAACCCCAAAAAATGCCTACAACTCTTCGAAGGCCTAGAAGCCCTATAACTCGACACTGGCTCCCCTACCCTCCTATCCCCAACATCCAACCCCGACAACAACACATCACCATCAACAGCCTTAACATGCACATGACCCAAACTATCCCCACCACCACCCTCCAAAGACAACTCCAACCGCAACAAACAATGCGGACAAGCATAATGCGTCTCCCGAGGAAGCTTAGAACAATCCGTAACCAACACAGGCTGCTCAAACGACCGCCCACACCCAGAATAAGGACAAACCAAATCCTCAGACCTCGAAACACCCAACTTCATAGCGCCTATTGATACTTCAGATACTATTTCCTAATAAACATTACCGTAGAAACGTACAACACAGATACAACTAAACAAAAGACAACATAAACAACGTAAAAACTAAATACCCCTCCAACCTCTCTCTGATGGACTTAATTTAGCATAAAGTTGAGACAAATATTATGCGACAAGAAAGACACCAAGACAAATCTAACTTGTTAAAAGTTATTTCTGAGAAAGCAGAGTTGGAGGAAAGCGGAGAAGCCGTTAGAAAAATACTCCGCGAAGTCTTCAGAAACCAAAAAATAAGCACCAAGGAACTAGCCCGATGCACCCAACTTCCAGTGCCAGTAACCGCAGCCGTTAGAAGAGAATTGGAAAATGAAGGTTTACTAGCCAGAAACCGGGGGGCATTCTTAACCAAAAAGGGAGAAAAATTTGTTAGGGAGCAGTTGGGGCTTGTCTTTTCACAAAGGCTGATATGTCAAACATGTCAAGGCAGAAGTATCCAAGTTCCAAATGAATTCGCGCCTATATTAGAAAAACTCAGAAAACACTTGAGCACACGACCAAAACCGTTGCCGTGGCTAGATCAAGCCTATGGAACACCTGAGACAGCTCTTGTAAGAGCCCTTTATATGCTAGAGAAAGGCGACGTTGAAGGAAGAAAAATCATATTTCTTGGCGACGACGACTTCACATCCGTCGCAGTTGGATTGCTAAGATCTGCAAAAGAAATAACAGTTGTCGATGTCGACCCAAGACTGCTCAAGGCTATTCAGCTCATTTCTAAACAGGAAAACCTTCACATCACTTGCGTTGAATGCAATCTTAGAAAACTATTTCCTAAAAATCTACAGTATAAACACGATATCGTTTTTACTGATCCACCCTACACAATCGCCGGTCTAACCCTGTTTATCTCACGCGGCATAATAGCCCTTCAACGCCGAAAAGGCGCAGGTATATACTTGGCTTTTGCCCACCAATCTCCTAAGAAAATGCTGACGATGCAAAAAACTCTGAATGCTATGGGACTTGCGATCGTTGAACAGATTCCAAGGTTCAACATTTACGAAGGTGCAGAAATGTTTGCCAACACAACCTTTTTAGCTCGACTTGAAACCACTGAAAAAACAAAACCTTTAGTCAAAGAAGCTTTCGATGGCAAGCTCTATACTGGCGAAGTTACTCAAACTGTGCGAACATATCAATGTCGATGTGGCGAACAAGTAGATGTTGGTGTAACTGCATCAGTTAGAACGATTGAAGAACTAAAAGCAGAAGGCTGTCCCAAGTGTAGAAAAACAAGAGGCTTCAAGCTGATAAAAAAGCAAAAATTAAAGGAAGCCTTGGCTGAAAGATTTACGTTGCGAGATTTTAAGTGGACAGACTTTCCTTCAATACTTGAGTTCGAAAGAGAAATCGCAATAAAATCCTTTCCTGAAGCACCAATTCTGGACGAGGAGTATCATAAACAGAAGCTGGAAAAAGCATTGAAAGAGGAGTCTAACAATCTAAAAGTTGCGCTTTTGGGCAATGAGATTGTTGGTTGGCTGTGGCTTAAAACCGAAAAAGACAGGAACACTATGGAAAAATTTGGTTATATCAAAACTATAATTGTGAAGCCTAAGCATCGCCATCAAGGATTTGGCAGGAAACTTATGGAAGCGGCAAAACGATATTTCCTAAATAAAGGAATCCGTAGGATAGACCTCATAGTGTCCGCTACTAACTATGATGCTGCCTTGTTCTTTGAGGATGTTGGCTTTGAGAGAGAACATTCTACGATGAGGAAAAGGCTGAAAAGCGAAGAGAAGTGAAAAAGTTGAAGCAGGTCAAAGAATTGTTAGTAGACTTGTATGCATGTAAAGCCGATCTTGACAACGTCGAATTCTTAGCCGAAGTCTTGAAGACTGCGGCTCAAAAGATGGGAAGCAAAATAATCAAAACCATATCCCACAAGTTTTCGCCATCAGGTGTAACTATTATTATAATACTTGCTGAAACTCATATATCAATCCACACATGGCCAGAACACAAGTATGCCGCTTTGGACATTTTTATATGCAGTGAAAAGATAGATCCTGAAATTGGATGGCAGGCTGTAAAAGACCTTTTGCTGCCATCTTCCTTTGAGGTTCGCAAGATGATAAGGATGATCAAGTGATGCAGTTAGTGAGTGATGTTGATTGTTTGTTTTTGTGTGCACTTTCTCTGCGCAGAGAGTAGACCGTTCTATTTGGCTCCAAATATGATGTGGTGTTTGTGGTTCTTTTGGCGTATAGGGTGTTTTTTATATTTTTTGCTGCAGTTGGAACACTTGCGTTCTTCACAAGGTGTGTTCCTTGTCTTTCCTTTTTCAGTAATCTTCCGTCGTTGAGAAAGAGCATTCTATCAGCACGGGAGTCATTTTCTCTTTTATTATTGATGCGTGCGTGTTGTCTCTATTTCATTATGCCAGAATGGGACCAATCTAACCACGGGGTTTCTTGTTTTATACAAATGAAAAAATTCCCCATTCTCACCGAAAGCTTCACCATGATCGGATGTAATCACAATTCCCCTGTCGTTAAACTCCTCAACAATTTTTACCGTTGATTCTAACACCCATTCTAAATTATCTCTGTAGAAATGTTTGAGGTTTTCAATAGAGTACTCTCTCCAATAAATCTCGTTCAGATCTTCAAGAAAGTTAAGCCCGAGGATTTTTTTAAATTTCCAGTATGCAATCCTAAATCTTGAAAAGTTAATGTCCAATGAGCTGATCAGATTTCTGAGCAGCCTCTCAAGTAAAATTCCTAACTCAGGGTTCCTTTTTGCACATCTCAGGTCGAAGTATTTCGATGGGCATGGCGCTTTCCTATAAGGAAAATGAGGTTGTATAAAGTGAATTATAGTCTTTCTCTGTGGATGTTTGCTTATGGTTTTTAGAGCAATTCTAGCTACCTTATCAGGTAGGGATGAACCTATACTCCAGTCCCATGCGCTCAACCAAGCATCATATACTCTGTAGAATCTTTCATTTGCATTAAAGCCTCCCCATGCAACACCCTTGCTATTTATCCCAGGGTGCGCACTAACATATATTATATTATTCGTCTTGCTTCCGTTAAAAACTGAGTGTAGCCAGTCAAATGTGTCCGAAGCACCAATCCTTTTTTCTAGCTTTCCTAATGGCAAATACTCCCTGTAAACTTCTTTGAAGGTGTCATATCTACAGGCGTCTAAGACTATCGCAATATCCCATTGTTCTTCCATCAGACTAAGACACATTGCCTCTCCACCTAAGGTGTGTGTGGAGCTAATTATCTGTTTCGAGTATTAGTACGCAAGTTTGCTTGTTACGTCATCGGTCTCAAGGGGATCATGATATACTTAGGGTCGTGTTCCTAACTCAACTGCGAGCGTGGTAATTAGGTTGTTTCTCACTATTGAGATGTTGATTGTTTGCCCTGGTAAACTGTGTTCTTCTAGGTAAGTTGAGAGATCGTCTGTGCTAGTGATTTTTGTTTCGTTGATGCGCGCGCGAAAACAAGTGAAGCATCATATGAATAAATATGCAAAAATCGGGCTAATGCTGGCAGTGTTAGCAGCTATAGCTCTGTTATCAGCGTTCTGGGCTACTACATATGAACCAAGAGCTCCCCAATGGGAACCTAGACCATGGCCACAATTCGATAGAATTCGAGGAGATATAGAGTTATTCTGCATAGCCAAAACAGTAATTACCACGATAAACGCGACACTTCTAATCTTTCTATTAATCACATACATTGACATATACAGGAAGACACAGTCAGAGTTCACAGTCGGGTTAGTAATATTTTCAATGGTCTTGCTTCTCTACGCTCTTGTGTCTAACCCAATAGTGCATTGGATTTTTGGTTTCTACGCGTTCGGTCTTGGACCATTTGCCATGTTACCCGACTTGTTTACATGTGCAGCATTGGCTGTGCTGCTCTATCTCGCTGTCAAATACTAAGAACTTCATTTATATGCATGCCTTTAAGTGACACATCTTAGGCTCTTTTTTTGGCGCTCACAATCGAGATTACGTCTCTGTCCTTCAGCACATGGTCTTCGCCAATCCGCTTCCTCTCCCGAGCTTCTATAGCATAGATAAAGTTGTCACCAAGTTCTGTGTGGATAATGTATGCGAGTTGTCGTGCAGTTGTGCAATAAGGAACAATGTAAGCATCAGGCAGCACCTCACCTTTATGGTTGCTGAGTTTCTCTATGTTCTCCACAGGATAAACAACAATGCACTTTAGAAGCCTGAAGTATGCAGCGTTTATGGCTTCTTGGACGCCTGTGGTACCGAAGGGTGTTAATATTCTTTCCTTAATCGTCTGAAGAGCGCCACGCTGCGTTTCGGTTAAAGCGTCTGGCTTAAGAATGTTGTAGTTACAGTCGCCGGGTCTGTAATCTGTCCATTCCTTTTCTGCAGTCCTACGCAACGCTAACTCCGCCTCCGCACTACAAGCCACTACAAAATAACCCTCTCCCTTCAACCGCTCCACGTTTTCCTCAGCACCAGGCAAATCAATCTTGTTTGCAGCAACCAACATAGGCTTTGCAACCCTCCGCAAAGTATCCACAAACCTGAGAAACTCCTCCTCACTCCACGAGGCAGGCTTGTCAGCATTCAGCCCAATCTTCTGAATCGCATCAAAAATGTGCCCACGCTTAACAGACAAGCCGCTTAACCGCTCTTCAAGCTGTCTAAGCAAATCGGTCCCTGACCCTCCAGACTCAACGGTTCTCGCCATCCTATCCCAATCGCGCTTCAGGATATTAGCAATCCACATTGTAATCTCGACTTCAAGAAACCGAGCATCCTCTAAAGGGTCATGCGAACCTGGTTTACACGGTCTACCCTCAACATCTGTAGCCCCTGCCGCGTCCACAATGTGAATTAATGCGTCAGCCTTCCGAATTTCGTCCAAAAACTGATTTCCTAGACCTCGTCCTTGCCAAGCTCCAGGCACCAACCCAGCGCAGTCAATAAGCTCCACAGGAATAAGACGTACACCGTCAAAACACAGTGAATTGACAGGATTATCCTCTACGTTAAATTCTCCATGAACACAAGGTGTACGAATATACCCTACTCCGCGATTTGGCTTTATAGTGGTAAACGGATAATTAGCAATCTCTGCAGGCGCCAACGTGGCAGCAGAAAAAAACGTTGACTTGCCCACATTAGGCTTGCCAACAATTCCAATCGAGTATGGCTGGGTTTTCTTACCAATTATCGACATTATCGTCAGCCCTACAAATAGATTTGTTAAAGGTTGAATAAAGGCTTTTGAAAAACTTCTAGAATAGTTTCGGGATATTCAGTGACTTGTATAAAGTCCTTTCAATTGTGCTTTTACGAGGCTATGTTTCTCTACCTCGTTGAAAAAGCTGTGCCTGCTGCTATCTTTAAATGCATTATTCTTCAATTTCATACCTTATCTCTCCAAGTTAACAGAAGTTCGTTTTTCGCATAAAAAACTTTAATGTTTTACTAATGGAACTTAAACAGTAATTCCCCTCAAAGAAGGATTTAATGTATGAAAGAATATATTCAAATAATTACCACTACTGACACGAAAGAAAGCGCAGAAAAAATCGCCAATGCATTGGTTCAAAATCGTCTTGCTGCTTGTGTTCAAATTATTGGTCCTATGACAAGTGTGTATTGGTGGGAGAAGAAAGTTGAAAAGGCTACTGAGTGGTCATGCATCGTCAAGACTCGAAAGGATTTGTATAAAACTGTGGAATCAACAATACGTCTGAATCATACTTACGAAATTCCAGAAATCTTAGCTGTTCCCGTTATAGAAGGAAGCGAAAGCTACATTTCATGGCTAGATAAGGAGTTGAGAAAGTAGGTTGAATGGGTGTATTTGTGTTGCACATTTAGACGCAAAGGTTTATTAAATCGTAATACACGCTTTTATTTACTGTTGTTAAGGGAGCCGCCAAAAATGACTGTACAGATTTCCAAGAAAACAGACAAATACGAACAAATGCTCAACAGAGCAGTAGACAAGACACTCAAACGAGTTTTCGGCTCCACAGCAACCAACATAATTTACACACATTTGGAAAACAACTATTCCATAAGGAAGAACGAAATCGCCGAAAATCTTGAATCCTTCAGCCAAGCAATGCAAGAATACCTGAACTCAGGAGCAGCAGTTGTAGAGAAAGAAATACTTGAAAGCTTCTACTCAGGTCTAGGTCTGTTTCAACGCGTTGAACTTGAAGAAACCAGAAACACCGAATTTGTTGAACGTCTCAGAACACTAATGCGTTAATAACTGTACAACACTAATCGTCTTTTATTCTTGAAGTCAAAAGAGATTTATTGAAAAGTCCGCTTGAATAGAAAGCGGACTGAGGTTTAATGTCTTCAAAAGTCATTCCCACAAATGAATATGTAAAATTCATTAAAGAGAAGTATAAAGGTCTTGAAGTCCCCATTTATAAGCTTAGAAAATGGTTTTCCAAAGAGCAAAAAATCTTTTTCGACTGCGAAGGCTCTGAAAAAACATCGTGTCTTCATGAGACATTGAATCAACCAAATTTTCCCGCTTTCAGAATATACTTAGTTTTTAAAGACCTTGCCACCAGCAGCTACAGCTTTATGGATATAAGTTTTCGAAATTTGGGGAAAAAAGAAACTTTGAAGCATTTTATAAGTCGCTATCACCAACAACTTGAAACAATGACAAAAATCAGCCTCCAAGGCGCTCGTAGAAAATACATTGATTGCGTAGGATACAGCTATGAAGAGACAATGACGTAAAGTTAGAAAAGTTGGGAGTAGCTAATGAAAGTTCTTTTCGTAGAACCACCAAAAGAATACTGGTTTGTTATGGGCGAATATCTTCCCCCTCCTCTCGGGATTCTCGAGCTTGCAGCTTACCTTGAAAGTCGAGACGAAGACGTTGAGATAGAAGTGCTAGACTGTCAAGCAGAACGCCTGGGCTGGAAAGAATTAGAAAAATATATTGGATCTTCAAATCCAGACGTAGTGGCTCCTAGTGCTCTCGCGACATGCAATGCCTATACGGTTCTCCGTGCAGTGGCAACTACAAAAAAAGTAAATCCAAACATCAAGACAGTTGTTGGAGGGCAACACTTCACAGCTATGGCGCAGGAAAGTCTTGAAACCTATCCGGAAATAGACCTAATCGTCCGCGGAGAAGGCGAAAAAACCTTCGCAAAGCTGGTTAGGGAGCTAAAGAAGAAAGCTTCCTTTTCAAAGATTAAAGGAATTTCCTTCAGGCAAAAGGATAAAATTGTTCACAATCCTCCACAGCCTTTAATCGAAAACTTGGATGACCTGCCTTTGCCTGGCTATCACTTTGTCAAGGAACACATGGGTAAATATCATTTTACCATGATGGCTGGCGCAAAAAACTACGCTCTCATCGAAGGCTCTAGAGGGTGCCCCCACAAATGTTCCTTCTGCTCTCAATGGAAGCATTGGAGAGGCACATGGAGGAAAAAATCGGCGAAGCGCATTGCAGATGAATTTGAATACTGTTACAACGAGTTTGGAAGCAAATTTCTTTGGTTAACTGATGACAATTTCGGTCTAGGAAACCATGCCAACGATTTGTGTGACGAAATCATAAAACGAGGAATTGCTGATGACATAATATGGTTCATGCAGGTTCGATGCGACGACATTATCAAGCACCAAGATGTTTTACCTAAGATGCAAAGGGCTGGAAACCGTTGGATGCTTGTTGGAATAGAAAGCGGCAACATATCCACGTTGGAAAGCTTCCACAAAAAAATAAATCCAAAAGACGCAGAACGAGCGATGAAACTGCTAAAAGAAAACGACATCTTTGCCCAAGCCACCCTAATCATAGGAGAACGAAAAGACTCAGCTGAATCAATAGCTGAACTTAGAGAATTCGTAAACCACATCAATCCAGACTTGACAATCTTTATGATCCTAACACCGTTTCCTGGAACTGAACTTTACGAAACCGCTAAACAAAACAGATGGATAGAAGACACTAACTGGGCAAACTACGACATGACCCACGCAATCATGCCCACTGAAACCCTGTCGACAAAAGAAGTGCAAGAAGAATTTTACAAATGTTATCGCAGCTTCTACGGTTCCACGAGTAGACGTTTGAAAGGGCTTTTCTCTCCTAACAAGCTGAAAAGAAAGACTTACAGATACCTTGCAAGCCAAGGTCTCTTAAAGGCGCTAAGGGATTTATTTTGAGAACATTTCCCAACTTTTCCTCATTATTCTTACTCACATTTTCCTTCTTAGGACTAATTCTAATCGCTGCATTCATAAACTTATCACCAACAATCCAGGACGACACCCCCTTGCGAAAACCCCTCGTGGGCGCAGTTTTCAGCACAGTCTGTGCCTTAGGGATATTGGCGGGAATATCTCCTTCAAAGTGTTCCTACATGTTTCATTTTAGAAAGACAAAACAAGAAGGGGATATTCAAGAATCGGCTGAGTTGCTGAAAAAAACCTTGGCATTTCGTGGGCATCATCCTGATTGTAGTAACTTTGGAGCCCATGTATTTCGAGTGGGCGATAAGGTTTTTTGTGCTGGATGTGTAGGATTAATTTTGGGTGCTGTTCTTTCCTTTTTTGGAGTTGCGCTGTATTTCTTTATCCATCTATCTTTTTGGTCAAACTATTTTTTGATTTTTTGGATTGGTTTCGTAGGAGTCTCTTGTGGGCTACTCCAATATCACTTGTTTAACTGGGGTAAAAGTTCCATTCATCTTTTTGTGAACACGTTTTTTGTCTTAGGTGTTTTCCTGCTTCTTGTAGGCGTTGACGCAATAACTCAGAATGTCTTCGTTGATTTTTATCTTATTGCCCTAAGCATTTTTTGGCTTTACACGAGGATACTGCTTTCTCAAGTTGATCACAGAAAAATTTGCACTGCTTGTCATGTGAACGAATGTGAGTTTTACAAGAGAAAAAACGTGGAAAAGGGTTAGTATCTGCGCCGCAATCCGTAAAGAGCGCCAGCAATAAGTAGTATGCCTACAATGACTATAATGAGTGGACCTAAGTAATTCCATATTTTTAATCCTGAAAGGATCGCCAATCCAATGATGACAATTATTATTCCAAAGATTATTCCTGCTATAGCTCCCCCATGGGGAAGCCCGAAACATTCATCTTCCACACGGCGTTCACGGGGCCCAAAACATCCATTTTCTGAGCGGTATTCTCTTCTAGGACGAGATATTTGCAGTGATGCACCACATTTTGCGCAGACCTCTGCGGCGTCCTCGTTTTTAGCTCCACATTTAGTGCAGTAAACCAAGCCTGTTCTCTCCATTATCCTAAGACACTTCATTGTTTAATTTGTTCTTAAGATTTTGGGTAGATAAAAGCCGTTTTAGTGTGTTTTGTCTAGCCTATCAAAAGGACAAAACGTGAAATTGTAGTTAGACTATGTATTTCTGGTTTGTTTTTTCGAAATCCTTCACAATTTCCATCACACGTTTCGGCGCCTTTAAAGCATCTAGCGGAAGTCCTTTCAGTAGAGACCAAGGTCCTGACTTCGCCAGCTGCGTAGCAACGTGTTCTTTACCAAAGCATTCCTTCGAAATTTTATACACGAGAGGTCGCACTTTTGCTTCGGGAATAAATCCCAAAGCGTGAAGGTACTCGTGAAGTAGTAGCGTATAGACAAATGCGTTTAGCAATTTTCTGGAATTCGTGGTTGCTTCAACTATTTGGACAAGAGCACGGTTCAAAACTATGTTGTTTGTTCCCAACGGGTGGTAAGCTCCAAGCTTGAGAGGCATATCGTCGAGAAAAAGCATCATTCCCCGACGTTGCTTCTTCAAAACAGCGTTCGCGTTGTCTTTTACTATTTCCCAAACTTCACTGTACCCTTGTGCGTTGTCCAGTCGTTTTTGGTTCTCTTCCATTTCGCTCATAACTCTTCAACTTTGCTAAGTGAAAATTACGTCGTCTTCTTTAACTTTTTGTGGTACTATACATTTCTAAGGTTTTGGGGACATTACAACGAAAACTACAACGGCAACAAGTGAGAGGCCGACTATGACGAAAACGAGGACGTATTCTTGTGGAAAACCAAAAATGTAGTGTTGCACGTTATAGTTGAATGTTACAAATTTAGTCTCTTCTGAAAACAAGTTTTCAAAGTGGAAACTGTAGTTACCTGTTTTTGAGGTGGTAAACTGGAAGTCCTTTAGAGCGATGTTTGTGTAGTTTAGAATAATTCTGCCATCGGGGTCAGAAATTGAGAAATTTATCGGTTTGCCTACAATAGTTATACGCCCAACAACCTCATCGCCCCCATTCAAATTTACAGTTCTTGTAACACTCTCCCATCCTTTCAGGTCTATAGTTCCAGAATACGCGTTAACAAAGCCACATACCAAAACGAAAGCAAGAAGAATAGAAATAACAGCGAAGAGATTCTTCATACTCTCGACTACCATGCTTTAGTCAGACTCAGAGGAAAAAAGTATTATGAAGTCTAAATCAGGATTTTCACTGCACAGCTAAACCTATCCCTTGAGAAAAAGGGGAAAGGGAAGATTTTACATGTAGACTTCGAGCAAGTTTCTTTTGAGCAATATGTAGATTATGATGGCGCTGACTATGAATTCAGGGATAAGATATGTTGCGTTGTATGCAGCTGAATAGGCAACAGGATTCCAACCTTCCCATGCGTATTGACCGAAGAAGACAACACCAGAGATGAAGTGACAGATGAATCGTCCTGTAATCCCTACTCCTACTCCTAAAACTGGATACTTCTTGAAAGCTCCTGCTAAACCTAAGGCTCCAAAGGCTAATGGATAGTCTAACAAGATTTGTGTAGGATAGTATATTTCCCCAGAGATAACCATGTGTACCAGCCCGTAGACCAATCCAGCTTCCACGCCCCATCGAGGACCTCGTCTTAAGGCAAACCACAACAAAGGCACCATGCTTGCTAAGGTTACGCTACCACCTTGCGGCAATCTCAAGAAAGGAACGTATATTTTGCTCAAAATGTAAAGCGCATTTGCAAGAGCGATGAAAACGACGGCTTCAGCCAATATCTTCGTATCTATCGTGCTCATAAACGTAGTTTGTTTCATTTATTTTTCCCTCCGCCAGCATTATCTGGATCAGGTTCAAAGGGTCGATGGGCTTCACCCATCTTCTCAGCCGAGTCACGTTCCCGGCTCCCCTGTTGAAGCATAAGAAGAACTAGTCAAGTATATAACAGTAACGAACCAAACTATTGGGCGCGAAAACAGATAAGTAAATAGAAGTGAAGATGCTTTCAATCACGCAATGCTGTTTTCTCAGAAAGTTTAAGGAGCTAATATCGGAGGCTCATGTTATGACCGCGCGTTAGAGCTTCACTGTGTACCACGCCGTTATACATCCTAAAGTTCCAACAGCTACGTCTATTGCGCCATCAATGTTATACAATGTGATTGGCAACGCAAAGAATGGGTTGTACTTGACTCCAAACATAGGAAAAAGAAATCGCTCGAAAGATTCCCACAACAAACCACCAATAAGTAGAAATCCAACTAGTCGAATCAGCAGGTCCACATGGTTTACACTTCCTTTGTTGAGCCTTCTAAGTAGACGCTCATCCAAGCCTATAGCTCGCATGGATTTGCTTGCAGATTCTGACAATACAAAGCCGAAGAGGAAATGCTCAAGGATGTCAAGCTCCGAAAAAAGTGGATATAAAAAGAGGAAATCTAGAAAAACAATTGCCAAAAGCAGAAAGCCTGAGAAAACTACTCTCTTATCAAACAAAACCGATTTTACAATAATCCAAACATTCTTTTCCATTGCTTTAATCTCTCCGTTTTCGCTTGGCAATACTTTTCATGCATCTTAAGGATTATCCTAATTCAAGAATCTGTGGTCTAGGCCTTCTTAAAACATGGTAGGCAACAAATTTTTCTTTTTAGGTTATCTAGTATGTTTAGGTGGTGTGTAAGCTTTGGGTATAAAGTCAGTTCCACATTTAGGGCAGAACTTTGAGTCTATTGGAAGTTTTTTCTTACATTGTGGGCATATCGTTAACAGTTTGGTAACAGGCTTTTCAGGCACAATTTTCTTTTTGTCCCAAGAACGTTGCTTCAGGGCTTGATGTTCGTAAAGAGTATAAATTCCTACTATATTTCCACCAATAGCTAAAACAGAGCCCCCTAGAAGAAGGGACAGAGTTACCAGTCCATATTTTCCTCCAACTCTGAAGTCATACTCTTGCACAACTGGATTTCCTGGCAGGCTGTAGTCTACATATTCGTTTGTAACAATATTTGCAAGCCCAGCTACAAGACCCAGAAAGACAGAGCCTAAAACACCAAACATAATTAAAACCAAAAACGATGGAGCTGGCTTCAAGAGTTTTCCCTGTTTTTAAAGTATAAGGGTGTATGAAAAAACGTTATGAATTTCAAATCTTGTTTATGTACATGTGAGCTTGTGCTATAGTATCTAACGCGAATCTTTCCGCCCAATTCTTCCGCTGCGGCTCTCAGTTTTGCTATTGTCTGCATCATCTTACTACTCACTTCTCCTTGCCAACGATATGAGGAATAAACAATTTTCACCTCAATGAGGCATTCATGCTTCTTCAGCAATATATAACAACTCCAACGAGTCTTGCTTGGAAAACATCTGTAGAACAACAGCCTTTTAACATGTATGAACTTGAAGTATGGATTCTCTATATTTTAAAGTTCGATTCTGAATCAACTTTGTGCATACGTAAAGTTTGACTACCACTATTCTAATCTACGCGGTATCACAACTGCCGTTTGAGTTCGCTGAACCCCATTCAAGGCCGTAAACTTATCTATAATCTCTCTAAGCGCATCCATGTTGGCAAATTCGGCATAGGCAACAACATCGAACTGGCCAGTAACAGCATGGGCCATTTTCACTCCTTCAATCCTGAGCGCCGCTTCAGCAATCTCCCATACCATCCCAGGAACGGAGTTAATGAGTATATAGGACTCCACCACAAACACCATACTAAGTATAGAATGACTTGTTTATTCTATTTTCCTATCGGATGTGCACACATATCTCTCATTTCACGTTATTCTTATAGGTAAGTAGCTTCTCTTTTTTGAGTAAGGCGAATAAAAATGAACAGCTCCCACATCACCATACAGTCATGGAGGCGACAATTTATGTTATATAAACTCGCTGAGATGGGGGCTTACCATAGAACAGTTAAAGTCTCTACTCAGTATCTGGCGGAAAAAACTGGAGTTTCTCAACAAACAGCCTCTCGCCACCTGATAGAACTTGGCAACCTCGATTTGATTAAACGATCAATCACACCAGAAGGTTGCCTCATCATGTTGACTGACTCTGGGAAAGCACAGTTGAAGACTCTATATTCAAAGTTAAATATTATCATGGAAGCCACTCATCCTATTTCAGTGACGCTAGAGGGTGTGGTGTTTAGTGGTCTAGGCGAAGGTGCCTACTATGTTAAGCAAGACGGTTACCGGAAACAGTTCATTGAAAAACTTGGATTCGATCCGTATCCTGGTACTTTAAACATTAGACTAACCTCTGATTACGACATAAAAACTAAACAAGAGTTGGAAGGCTATCCAGCTATAGAAATTGAAGGCTTCAAAAATGAGTCGCGAACTTTTGGGGCAGTTAAATGTTACCCAGCTCTCATAAACAACAAAGCGAAAGGTGCACTGATATTTGCCTTACGAACCCATTACGACCCCTCTGTACTAGAAATTATCGCGCCTCAATACTTACGCAATCAGCTTAAAATCAAGGATGGGCAGAAAATGAAACTTGAAATCTTCACAATGCCCTAATAACCCATTAAAATTCGTCGCTTTTTCGCCAACCAATATCCAATTCCTAATCCTGCAACAAGGCCGCCAAAATGGGCCAATATGTTTGTGCCTGCGGAAAGAGTGATCATGAAGAATATGAAAGCGAAAAGCAGAGCCCCCACCACAGAACGCTCCACTACTTTTCTCAAATATATTACAACAGCACCGAACAATCCAAAAATCGCGCCAGAAGCTCCAGCAGATATCGCCCATGGCGGCAAAAGCAGGCTGAGAACATTGCCTGCTAGTCCTGAGGCTAAGTAGACTAGATAGCACTCGGTGTCGGTGAAAAGTTCTTCTGCTCGCAATCCGAAGAGCAACAGGAAAAACATATTGCTAGCGAGATGAACTATGTCAACATGAACAAACATAGATGAGATAAGCTGCCACCACCAACCATAATGAAAAATCGCGTAGTTCCACTGTCCATATATTTCGAGGACGCCGTCTGCGGTGGAAATAAAGTTGTTTCCTATGAAAGACGTATATGTGTAAACCAATACGTTAACGGCTACTAAAACGAACGTTGGTGAAAACCAATAATGCTTGACTATCAATAAGGCACTCTCTCTGTCTTACTTTGAACCGTATAAGTTAATGTTCCTTCATTTATTAAGCACATGCACGTCACATTGCGAATAAGACTTTTAAATTGTCAGCAGCCTAGATGTTTTAGCAAAGTTGAAAATACGCCGGGATTCTAAAAAATGAGTCTACGGATTTGATTGATACTTTTGGTGGATGGCTTTTAAGTAATCTTGACAAAGTTTTATTTCCAGTCGTCACTCTTGTTGTTGGGTATGTTTTATACAAGGTTGTTGCCAGAGAAATTAGAAATCTGAAGGATCAAAAGAGACTTGAGGACCACCTTGCTTACACAATGAATAGAGTCCTCAAATGGATCGTTGCCCTTGTAATTCTGTCAGTAATTTTGGCACAATTTGGGGTAACGCTGGGTTTGATATCAGGACTATTGACTATTCTAGGTGGCACCATTATAGGCTTCGCAGCCATAAACATAATTGGAAACGCCCTTGCTGGCTTAATTGTAATGACTAGCAGACCTTTCAAAGTTGGAGATCGAATATTCTTTAATGGCCAATTCGCTGATATTGTTGCTATTGAATTAATTTATACCAAGATGATAACTCTTGATAACGTTTTAGTTTCTGTCCCAAATGAAGAGCTGCTTACGGCAGAGATTGACAATTTTGGAAAAAAAAGGGTGATTAAGAGACATGTAACCGTTACTCCTGGATTTGAGTATGATAGTCAATATGTGGAAAAAGCATTGTTAGAAGCTGCAGAAAAAGTTTCTAGAGTTCTAAAAGATCCTAAGCCGTATGTTTGGATGACTAACTTCAAAGATTACACCCCTGAATACACGCTTTACGTGTTCATAAGCGACATAAGAGGGATGCCAGAAATAGATGCAGAATTGTATAGAGTCGTTCTCGAAACATGCAAGAAACATAAAATAGATATAAGCACGCCCTTGCTGCTTCGCCAAATTAAAGATTAAGACCTCATAAGCTGGGATTTAACGAGTCGACACAAAACTAATTTAGTCTAAGCAAAGAACTAGTGTATCTTATATGAATTTATATAGCGCACCTTTACTCGTCATATCCTTGTTCTTGATTGCAGTAGTTAGCGAGAGGGTAATAAAATACGTCTTAGTGTTGTCCACAATTCTTGGTCTTTCTGAAATGGCAGCAGGCTTTATTCTATTATCAGTAGCAACATCTTTGCCAGAGCTCTCTGTTTCTGTAGTCGCCGCCCTTATAGGAGAAGGAGGATTATCAGTAGGTAATGTTTTAGGATCTAACATTGCAAATCTAACAATAATCCTTGGATTGGCAATTCTTTTTAGTAAAATGGAGATTTTGGTAAAAGGGGAATCTCATAAAGAGCTTGTACAGTTCCTTTTTCTCTCTTCCATAATACCTTTGTTTATCGTTCAAAGGGGTAGCTTAGGTCCAGTACTTGGCATTGTTCTTTTAGTATTGTTCATTTATTTTGGCATAACAATTTCTCGCAAAACCGAAAAAACTAGGTCAACCAAGTCTTTCCAAAAAGGGCATATGGTTATAGTCTGGCTTAAGTTTGCAGTAAGTGTTGCAATAATAATAGTCCTTTCAAAATTTATTGTAGATAGCTCTATTGACATAGCGTATGATGTGGGGTTACCTCCTTCCATTATAGGAGCAACCATTGTTGGTCTTGGGACATCTCTTCCAGAACTCGCAACAACAATACAAGCGTTAAAGAAAAAATTGTTTAGTATGGCTCTTGGAAATCTGCTTGGAAGCTGCGTAACCAACATCACACTCATATTGGGAGTTTCTTCGCTGATTTCATTTTCTAAAGTAGACGTTGTGGCTGTTGAAAGCATCATGTTCTATGTTTTGCTTTCTTCGTTAAGCATTTGGTACATAGTAAGCGCAGGTGAACGCATAAGCAAAAAAGGAGCAATCTTCCTCTGCTTGGTATACATTTTGTTTATTCTACAACAAGTAGGAATATCTGTGCTTATTTTCTGACCTTTTATGCGCGCATTTACAGATATATGGAGAAAGCATGGAAAACGCTATCAAAGATGCTATCAAAACGAATTCAATTGTGTTTTTTTGGAAAAGCCTGAAATTTCAATTGACAATTGAGGAAAAAATTTGTCACAACCTCCATAACGTGACGGTATTTTGAAAAAGAACCGTTTCTCCTCATTTTGAGCTTCTTTTTTGAAACTAGAAAGAATCCATGAGAAAAAACGTGTTACAACCGTTTTGAGACGGTGTTACGACAATGAAAAACATGAAGAATCAGTAACACAAGAGTGTCACTTGTCAAAAAACAGTATCGCCAGGAGCGAATTCATGGAAAAAAAGAGGAAAAACTATCCTGAAAAGTATATCAATTCTTTTTTCAGGAATCAGGAAAAAACAGCAATGGAAAAAACATTGTGACAATCTAGCGTTTTGAGTGACGCGTCGCTTTCGGGTTTTGCGTGCGCCATTCCTACTTTCCGGGTCTTTTCAGCCATAGGATGACTCGGGCTGTGATGACTGCCGGTAAGACCAAGGTGATACCGCCCAAGAGCCAGAATCCGATGTTGGAAGGCATGTTTGCGACTACTTGTGGTAGGCGCGACATTATGCCCGGGTCCAGCACATCTTTGAGTGACTTTCCGAATGGTAGAAATGATGAGATGAGGAATACGAAGCCCATCACAAAAGCGCCAACCCCCTCGTATAATTGATGCACAAAATCCTTCCAAGGAGCGGTTCTCCAGCTTTGCCTTGAGAATGCAAAGCTGAATATTCCCATGGTAATGCTTATGGCGGATAGACAAATGGAGTAGAGCACAAATGCGGCTTCTAAGATTTCCGGAGAGCTTGGCGCTATGGATTGCATCAATATTATACGTATTGGGATTGGCATAATAGCTATGAAAAATCCTGTTAAGAACAGAATCATGTTTACAGATCCATAAACGATGTAACCTTCTTCAAAGTGTCGACGTATGCTCATCCATGACATGAAGATTATGAAGTATGAAAACCCAAAGAATCCGATCGCCACAAACAGATCATTTGCACTCCCTATCGGCAACTCCGTCAAAGAGAATGCACCAAGTCCCAGCGAAAGACCAAAGACAGCGTCAATAATAACGTACATTGCGTGCCTTTCAGCTCTGTGGTGCAGAGACTCCCTCTCTGTTGCTTTACTCTTTTCATTTACCATAGCTACCAGCATGTTGAAAATGGATAAGCCAATATAAAAGAACTTTGACATCCACACCTCTTTTCTTTGCACCTTTCAATATATTGTTAAGGTCACAGTGCGCGCGCACCTTGTAACCAATTCTTTTTATCTGCAGACAAGCTAATAAGAAAGCGGTGCATAATGAAGGTTTTCATCTCTGCAGATATTGAAGGGATTTCTGGCGTAACACATGAAGAACATGTACGCTGCGACGGAAAGGAGCATGAACGTGCTAGAAGGCTTATGACTGTAGAGGTTAACGCTGCTGTTGAAGGTGCTTTTGAAGCAGGAGCCAAAAAGGTGGTTGTCAACGATTCTCATGGTACGATGAGAAACATAATTCCTGAAGAGCTCCACAGAGAAGCAGAACTAATAACGGGCTCACCAAAGCCTATGTTCATGATGGAAGGTCTCGATTCATCGTTCAACACTGTTTTTTCATAGGCTATCATGGAATGCGAGGCTCTTACCCAAGCATTCTAGAACACACCTATAGCAGTCGTGTAGTTTACAACCTTTTCATAAATAACGAAAAAATGGGTGAAACAGGCATCAACGCTGCAATAGCTGGATATTATGATGTGCCTGTTGCGTTAGTCACTGGAGACAGAAAACTAGCAGAGGAAGCAAAAGCATTTCTTGGAAAAGTTGAAACAGTAACTGTCAAAGAAGCCATAGGAAGAACTGCTGCCTGTTGTCTCAGCCCAGTTAAAGCTAGGCAGCTAATAAAGAAAGGCGCAATTAAAGCTCTAAGACGAGTCAACGAGCTCAAACCTTTCAAGATAAAGCCACCAATAAAACTCAAGGTTGCCTTCATCAATCCAGGAATGGCTGAAATGGCAGAACTTGTGCCAGGTTCAAAGCGCCTTAATAGTAGAATGGTGTCCTTTAGCTCGAAAGACATTATAGAAGTTTACAAGGCTTTATTAGCAATGATTACGCTGGCAGGAACAACAGTTTAAGACTACCGTCTGTATAAGTCAATTATTTTCCTTTTAATCTCAGAACTACTGTCAAGTTTGTCTTCACTAAACTTCCCAATTTTTACAATCTTTATCTTCAAGCCTTTATCCGCAATAGTTTTTCTCACAATCTCTCCAATTCCTCTCTGGTCATACCCCAAAGCGATAACATCTGGCTTTATCCTCTCAATCACCTTACATATACTGAACTCTTCATATCCTAAAATTGCGTTGTCAACCACTTCTAAAGATTCCACCAATGCCCGACGCTGGTTCTCCGACATTACTGGTTTTTCGCCCTTTCTGTTTTCAACAGTTATGTCTCTTGCAACGATAATAATGAGCTCCGCATTTTCTCCACCTGCCTTCTTTGCTTCTTCCAAGAACTTTACGTGCCCTAGATGGAGTAAGTCAAAGACGCCTGCAGCTAAAACTATAGGGCGTTTTTTTTCTTCTTGTTGTTTGTTGGCCATTGGAACTCCACAATCTCTAGTAGTTTTAACGCGTCAAAGAGACCTTCGCAGTAGGCTACTGAGGCAAGAGCGGTCTCAAATCTTTTTTGGTCCATGTAATATATGGCATCCTCCAAGTATCTCTTTGCATATTCTAAAACTTTTTCGCCTCTCTTTTCGCGAAGATTTTTATCTTTTTTTATCTGTTGGAAGACCTGCTGAGAGTTTTTGATGTACCTTTCAACAAGATCTTCGATTGTCATTTTATCAGCTTCCTTATACTTTCAGGTGCATTTGCTAGCTTAATGAGGGCTTCTGCTTCCACGAAGTGAAGTTTTCCAGGAACTATGAGTGTTTGCGGCGGACTCCCGAAATCGTAATCCAACACCTCATCTAGCAATCCAGTCTTCACAACAGGGTTTTTTGAGCCTGCTCTTGCTATACCTACAACTAACGTGTCTCGGGCAATCATGAATTCTCGCTTCACTTGCTCCATTGTTAACAGAATTTCCAGCGCTTCTTTTATAGTCATATATCGCTTTTCCTCTTTTCTGATGTCTAAGAAACAGAGTGTATGTAGTCCTGCTTTTAGATTCGCCTTTACTACGTTGTAAGGCGTTTCTGAAACAATATCACTGTTGGAGAAGGGAATTGTTACGCTTCTTCCAAACTTGTAGTTCTGTAAACCTGACAACCCTATTGCCGCAGAGATTATTGAGGCGCCGTGAATTACGCGTGTTTTGATCCCGGCTTTTTCGGCTCTTATCCGCAAATCCACATGAGTAGTGGCAATTAGCGGGTCACCAGGCACGAGAAAGATTGTCTTCCCTTTCTGGGCTGCTGCAAGAATCTGCCTTCCATTCTCTTCTTCAAGCATCCTTCTAGAAAGCGAGACAATCTTCTTTCCAGTAAGATTTTCGAGTTTCTCGATCTTCAACCCTTTCATTAGGCTCGTATATAATTCTGCGAAGACAAAATCAGACTTTTTTACCTCTTCTAAACCACGCAGCGAAATGTCATTTTCGTCATATAATCCTAAGCCGACAAAAACAAGTTCACCCATTTAAGCCACCGCTAGTTTATGTGCAATAACGAAAAATATTAGGGTAGCTATTCTACAAAAGGATTGGCGAACCTTGAATTGTGGGCCCGTAGCTCAGCAAGGCTAGAGCGGCGGACTCTTAATCCGTAGGTCGCGGGTTCAATTCCCGTCGGGCCCGCCACATCCCTTAGTTTTAAATACAAACTTCGAAATAACTAAAATGATGCAATAAATTGGATGCTGAAAAGCCCTCACGTGAATTATCTGTTGGCGAAATCATTTCACTAACGTTTAACCTCTACTTTTCCAAGTTTTTACAGTTCTTGCGCGCGCGCATATAGTCGGTGGTATTGCAAGTGTGTTAGCGATGCCATTCAGCACTATTTATCCAAACATTGACCCACTTATTACAAACATAATATCTGCTTTTGTAAGCCCAATTTATCCAATCGCAATAACCTACCTCTATTATGCAATGGTTGTCATGGAAACTCCACCACCGCCCCCGCCTCCCACTCTCTAATCCAGAATTGCCCAAAGCCTCTACTGGAAAGCCTTAGGAAGATAATTGTCGACTTGGGTAACTAAGAAATATATTTGACCCTTGCGGGATAATATCGTAATTCAAGAAGGCTTTTGGTAGACGTTGAGATTTAATAAAAAGACATTGCTTTTGACTATGGGTTACTTTTCAGATTTTGCTGCTTCCTTTAATTTCTCTATTTCTCGTCGCAGATTTATGACTTCGAAAAACAAGAACAAAGTGCCATGCTTCGCAAATTGCTCCACTTTTTCAGTAGTTGCCTGTTCACCCACTTTGTCTCCAACCTTCTCAACCACTTCTTTTAAAAACAATTCTTTTTGGCTCATTGCAAATCAGCATAGAAAACGCCTGATTTTATGATAAAAGTTATGAAATTTAAAACAATATTCAAAATATAAAACATTTGTGTAAGAAAAATTCGCCTTGTAAAGGCTGGATCAGAAGGGCGTAATAGGCATTATTATGAATCTGACAGCTATTTTAGCTTGCAGTATTATCTAGTTCGATTGATCGAAATAGTGGAGCAATCAGATGGTTGTGATGCCATGTCTCCAAAGTTATGTGGTATCCCCAACAGTTAACGTGATATCGACTTTTTGTTGAGAATCTTTCAGCATTGCTACGAAGTTTCTTGAAAAGTCTTTGGCTACTTTGTTTGCCTTTATTGCAAGTGTTCTATCACAGACATAGTTGCTTTTGCGAACAACCAAATCTGTAGGATGATTAAACGTGAGTTTCGGGCTTCCCCAAGCTTCTATCACTTCCTTTTCACCACCCACTTGAATAACAATTGTCAATTTAGCGCCCTTTTTTTTCAGGATTTTCTTGAATTCAGCAACCAAGTCTTTGACACTTTTGTCTGCGGCTACAGCGATTATGCAGTCTCCTCGTTTGGTCACGTAGGGCTCTTTTGTGATTTCAAAAGTGTTCTTATTTCTTGAAAGAATATTTTCATGACCACGCGCAGTGATTACTTCAACTGCCTTCATGCTTAATTGCACCGTTATTCAAGCACTTCTATTGAGTCAACTTTTCCATCACCGTCTAAATCAAAGCCTTGAACAACTGCAGCGAAATTGTCTTCACCTTGATAGTTCTTTAGGACTTGTTTCCCAAACTTCGCAAACGCAATCACACATGCCTTAGTGCCTACAGCTTTGTTGCCCGCAAAAACTATAATCCTTTTTTCTCTGTCCCAAGGATTTGCTATCTTTGCAATTAACCCCATAGTGTCTGCCGTATAGACATTCATAGTCTTTTGGGAAACCAGACCACTAAATAGAAACCCGTGTTCTGAAGGTGTCATGTTAAACCTTATGGACAAATAGTCGTTAATTTCTTGGGTGAGAAGATTAGTTCCTGGACCGCCTACTAGAATTAGATTGCTTTTCTCTTCTTTTTCAACTTTTACATCCACATCTAGCTTTATGGCGAAATCATCTGGTAACTCCGCGTATTGTCCCAGAAAGAATGTTAAATAGGATGCGTAGTGGCCATCACGAGCGCTTGTTTTGAAAGGACCATGAGGATCAGGGCTTCCCACTACGATTTTACCATCAAGTAAACCGTCTTTTAGAATGGGGTTCAAGAATTGGTTTATCTTTTTGTCGATATAAGGGAGTGAAACCATTTTTAGTTTTTGACCGCCGAAAGGCAGTTCTACTCCGAAAGCTGGAAAGTTTGCCGCATAGTATTTCGCAATTGCTCCCTTTCTTTCCTCTTCTTTCACTTTTCTTATCGCGTTTGCTTTCGCCAGCTTCCTTATGTGGTAATAGATTTTTTGTTCGTGGATTCCTAGTTTTTTGGCGATTTCCATAGGATACATTTCTTTTTCACTGAGCAGAAAGAGAATTCTCCATGTCAACTTGTTTAGCACTAGTTTCAGTTTTTCTGGACTCTCGTAGATAGCAATTTCTTTAATTTCCTGCTGCTTTTTGTCTTTGCTGATTAGCAATTTTTTCTTCAATGGTCTTCTTCTGAGCATAAACCAGTTCCTTTATAAATATTTTATTAATAGCACCGTCATAATAATGCAAACTCCAGAAGAGTATTTCATGGCTTCAGCAAGTTTGTCCGTAATCTGTTTCTTAAAATTCATATGATAGAAGACACAAAAATGGTTAGAGAGAGTTGACAACTGTGAAGTTTTCGTTTATACAGCCAAAGCTTTCTGAAGACGCTGTAGATATGTGTTCTAATGCTTGGCCTCCATTAGGCATTTTGTATTGTGCAACGGCTTTGGCAAATGAAGGATATGAGGTTTCTGTTCTAGATCAAGCAGCGAAGGATTTCTCCACAGCACAATCTGTGGGTTGGGTGAAGAGGGAAAACCCTGACATTCTCGGGTTTTCAGTTTTAAGTAGTTCGTTGAAGGAGGCAGTGAAAATCGCGGAGGTTGCAAAGAAGGAAAACCCAAACCTCTGCGTTGTTCTAGGCAATTATCATCCCACGTTTAACGCAGAGAGAATTCTCAAAAAATACTTCGATGTTGATATTATTGTAAGAGGTGAAGGAGAATACACGAGTCTTGAACTAATTAGGTGTTTGCAGAAAGGCGAGAGCTTAAAGAAAGTTGACGGAATCACATATAGAGACAACGACGGTAAGATTATAGGAACGCCGGATAGACCTCTCATAAAAGATGTGGATTCTCTTGCTTTCCCAAATCGGCGTTTAACAAATTGCGAGTATGCTTCAAGAATCTTTGGAGTAAAAACTGCAACAAAGAAATTTACCTCTCTTCTTTCTTCTCGTGGATGCCCCTTTCAATGCACCTTTTGTGCATGCAGGGAATTTGCTCGTGGAGTGTGGAGACCTCGCTCGGTTGAAAACATTGTTGAGGAACTCGAGTTTCTATATAGCGAAGGTTATCGAGAGTTTCTTTTTGTTGACGATAACTTCACACTCAACCCGCGACGAGTAACAAAATTTTGTAACATGTTGAAAAAGAGAAAGTTGAGAATTGAGTGGTTTTGTGATTCAAGAGTGGATAATTGTGGTTTTGACACCTTTAGAGAGATGGTTAAGGCTGGTTGTAGGACATTATACTTTGGAATGGAAAGCGCTAACCAACGAATTCTAGACTACTACAAAAAACGCATAACCCCAGAACAATCAAAAGTTGCTGCTCGCAATGCGAGAAAGGCAGGAATGGATGTTATTGTTGGGTCATTCATTGTTGGGGCTCCAGATGAGACTCGAAGAGAAATCCGAAACACTCTAAAATTCGCTCAAAAAATAGACATAGATGTTCCCTCCTTCAACATTCTCTTTGCGCCCATTGGCTCTCCTTTATGGAGGGAACTTATGGCAAAAGGGTTTATAGATGAAGACAAACATTGGGAAGAAGGTGTTTTCGTTTCAAATATTGTTCCTACAGCTGTTCCGTTTGAAGAAGTGAGTTCGATGATTTTCGAGTATTTTAAAGCCTTTTATTTTGACCCAAAACGACTATTCTCAGAGGCGGTAAGGATGTTCACCAGTTCCTTCAGATTAGGCTTACTTTTCGGCAATTTAGCTCAGCTATCTCAAACTATTCAGACCGTAAAGCGAGGAGTGCAGTTTAAACAGTGATTCCGCATTTTGGTGATAGCGTTACAAACCATTAAAAATTCCTTTTTAAGTGTATACTCCAAAGAACCTAATAAATATGGATGCCCGTTAAAAAAATGGTTTTAAAACTAAGAGATTTTTCCTAAAAATGCTTATAGAGCGCCCTTTGCTTACAATAAGTCTTGAATTTCAGCGATTCACCAAAGAGTTTGAATGAGGCAACAAAGGAATGTGTGGAATATTCGGTTGTATTCTCAAAAATGGTAACGCTGCACCAATAATTCACACCGCATTAAAACGACTTGAATATAGAGGCTACGATTCTGTGGGCGAAGCAACAATAGAAGATGGAAAATTGTTCGTTAAAAAAGATGCAGGAAAAATTGACGACGTCCATGCCGTACGAAACCTTGACGATTTGCCAGGAAGAATCGGCGTTGGACACACCCGCTGGGCTACACACGGAGCACCTTCTCAGGTCAACGCTCACCCCCACTTTGGCTGCTCAGATCCACCTAGAATAGCAGTTGTTCATAACGGTATAATCGAAAATTTCGCCGAACTCAAAAAAGAATTAGAAGATCTCGGACATATTTTTAGATCAAAAACTGACACAGAGGTAATAGCTCATCTGATAGAAGAAAACCTAAAAAAGAAAGAGACTGCATCGGAAGTTATTCCCTGTTCAGATTTCGAGAATGCTGTAATAAGCGCTTGTGAGCGCCTTCAAGGCTCCTATGCAATCGCAGTTATTTCAACGCAAGAACCCAACAAAATAATTTGTGTGCGTAATGAAAGCCCTATAGTTCTAGGCATCGCTGATGATGCTTACTACTTTGCCTCTGATATTCCAGCGTTTCTACCTTTAACTAACAAAGTCGTTTTTGTAGAGAATGGAGAACTAGTAGTTCTAAGCGATGGAGCTTTTAAGGTAAAGAAGTTTGATGGAAGTCCAGTGGTTCGTGAGCCGAAGCTTGTTGACTGGACTCCTGGAATGGCTGAGAAACAAGGGTATCCCCATTTCATGTTGAAAGAAATTCATGAACAGCCACGTTGTCTTCAAGACACACTACGACTACAGGATAAATACTTGGAATTGTTGACAACATTTTTAGACAGAGCTCGCGAAGTAATTATGGTGGCTTGCGGCACCTCCTATCACGCTTGCCTAGCAGCATCCTACATGTTCTCAAAACTGTCATTCTTGGCTACCCACCCAGTAATAGCCTCAGAATTCACTGAGCAACACGGCAAATCAGTTAACATCGACAGCACAATTCTTACAGTCAGCCAATCAGGCGAAACGGCAGACACTCTAGCCGCAGTAGAAACTGCTAGACAAAGAGCCGCCACAATTCTTGGATTAACCAATGTCGTGGGTTCAACTCTGACACGCGTCTCTAGAGTTTACATTGGTCAACAATCTGGTCCAGAAATCGGTGTAGCAGCAACTAAAACATTCACTTCTCAACTCTCGGTCCTTTCACAGTTAGCAATACGATTAGCTAAAAAACGAGGCAAGGTTTCCCAAGAAGAAATTGATCTTCTGGACGAGAAGATAGAAAAAATCCCAGACATCGTGGAAAGAATAGTCGAGACACAAGAGGAAAAAGTGAAAGCGTTAGCAAGAAAATACAAGGACAAGCAATGTTTCTTCTTTTTGGGAAGAGGAATAAGCTACGCAACTGCTTTGGAAGGACGTTTAAAACTTATGGAAATTGCTTACGTGCCGTCTATTGCTTTTCCTGCTGGTGAAAGCAAACACGGTCCCATTAGTCTCATTGAGCAGGGGTTTCCAGTGATTTTTGTTTGTCCGCCAGATGACACGCGGAAGACCCTAATAGGAAACATTATGGAGATGAAAGCGCGGGGAGCTTCCATTATCGCCATTTGCGAAGAAGGTGACGAAGAGATAATGAATTTGGTTGATGATTATATTGAGATTACAAGAGGAATCCCTGAAGTTTTATCACCCATACCCTACGCAGTGCCCCTTCAACTTTTTGCCTACTACATGGCTATCGAACGAGGATGTGACCCCGATATGCCTCGTAACCTAGCCAAGTCAGTCACTGTAAAGTAATGCCTCTTCCTTTCTCCTCCTTTTTCAGTTTAAATTCTTAAGGAACCTTGCCCAGTATTGTAAAGTGAAAGGTATCGATTAAGATGAAGCGAGATACAGAAAACTGGGAGCAATTGGTTAACAATCTTGTTAGAGAAAGAGCTCTTCGTTCCAAAAGTGTCATTCGTGCTATGAAACAAGTGCCTCGCGTCCTCTTTTTACCTGAACGTTCAATTGAATACGCATCAATGGATGCACCATTACCTATAGGAAAAGGACAGACGGTTAGTGCGCCTCACATGGTTGCGATTATGAATGAAGCGTTGGAGCTGGAGGTGGGACATAATGTTTTAGAGGTGGGTGCTGGCTGTGGTTGGCACGCCGCAACTATTGCAGAAACTATAGCTCCGAAAGATACTCCACGACCGGAACGAGGACATGTTTACACCGTGGAGATTGTAGACGAATTGGCACAACTTGCTAGGGAAAATATAATGCGTCATGGGTTCGGTGATCGTGTGACTGTGATTCACGAAGATGGCTCTCTAGGCTATCCCGACCAGAGTCCTTATGATCGTATTTTAGTTACTGCTGCCGCTCCAGAAGTTCCTCCTCCTCTTATAGAACAGTTGAAAATGGGGGGCGTTTTGGTTATTCCTATTGGTAGTGTTCACATGTTTCAGTCTTTAATCCGTATACGTAAAGGTGCTGATGGCAGTTTAGCCAGAGAAAATCTGGGTGGGGTGGCTTTTGTACCTCTGACTGGACGTTTTGGTTACAGAGTTTAGGCATTTTATCAGAAGAATGCGTCAAGAGTAGTTTTGGTTTTCTCTTCTTTTATTCCTTTACTCATCTTTTCTAACGCTTTTCTAACTCTATCTTCTGTAAAGTCACGTTCTCTGCAGAGAAAATCCACGACGCCTTCTTCGTCAGGCTCATGCCATTCCAAACTGTAGTTGTCTGTGACTTGTGGGTGGAGAAATATGTCTTTTATTTGTTGAGGGTTTATTGGAAACTCTGTGTCTTTTAGGGCTGTCTGCAACAATTCATCAAGACTTTCGTGTTCTTTAATGAGTTTTAAGGCTGTTTTGGGGCCAATGCCTTTTACTCCCTCTCGGTTGTAGTCTGTGCCAACGAGGATGCCTATGTCTACGAGTTGCTCGTGTGTTATGCCCAGCTCGGTTAGAACTTTGTCGAGTTCTACGACTTCTGGAACAACATCTACGTATACTGGTTTTTTGGGAAGTTTGCGTCTGCCACTTATTGTTAAGTTGCGAATCAGGGTTGGGGCGCCAAAGAGTAACGAATCGTAGTCTTGGCTGGCACAGAAATTCGTGACGCCCCTTTTGGTCATGTATGCGGCTTGGGCTTCTCCTTCACTTGGTGCTTGAATGCACGGAATACCCATAAGCGCTAAAAGTCGTTTACTGTCCTGTTCCATGTAGTCTTTTAAGCGAGATGTGGCTTGAGCATAGGTACGAGCCTCTTCAATTTTATCCTCTGCCAAAGCTCTCTCATACTTGACGGTTGCTACTTCTTTTGTCATTATTCGCCGTTCAATCTCAACTTTTTTTAGGGCAGGTGGGGTACCATCGAAGATGTACGCTACTTTAATGCCCATTTCAACTAGGTTTGAAGTGCGATACAGCAAACCGCTAAGATGACTAGTGACTTTGCCACTACTGTCTTTAAGTGGAGTACCGTCAGGTTGACGGATGATTGCTAGAAACTGATATAGAGCGTTGTAAGCGTCAATAGCCATGGATTTACTAGCAAGGTCTTGTAAGTCGACTTGGGTTTTTGGCACTAAATCCTTGAGGTTGACTCCCAAAAACATGACACCATTTAATAAAGGCGCTAAAGACACAAGATAAGCCTTACCATAAACTCGCAAAATTGCTATACAAAAAGATGATTAATTAGATAGGTTTTGCTAAATTCTGTGTACATAAGTTATTTTTGGCGGGTAGTTTCTAGTTTGCGAACTCTTGTTTCGATCCATTCCGTCACTTGCTCTTGTGTCATTTTTTCAACTTTACTCTGTTCCTCTAGTTTCTCTTCTATGAGTGATAACAATTTTTCAGGTTTGACAGGTTTTATTACGTATGCGTCTGCTCCGAGGTTTAAGGCTTCGACAGCGTTTTCTAGTTAAGGGTATCCAGTGACCATGATTTTCATCATTTTTGGAAGGTTTCCATGCAGCATCGTGAGGAGCTTTGTGCCTTCTATGTCTGGAGCTTGATGTCTAACAGTGTTAGGTTGAAGAACTTGGCTTTTGACTTTTTTATGGCTTCTTTTCCGTTTTTTGCGGTGTCTGTGCTATAGCCTTTTTTCTGAAGTATGGTGCTTAGGGTTTCACGTATGTTTTCGTCGTCCTCCACTATGAGAATTTTGGGTTTATTCTTTGACACTTGCGCGCGCGCTCCTTGAGCTGCTACGATGTCATCTCCCAGATTCACAGAAGATACGGTAGCCTAATGAGCTCAGGCACAATCTACTCCTTACTGTATTCTCTGGAAAGAGAAGGTATGATAAAGGGCATCTGGAACCGACGAAAAAGAGTTTATACACTAACCAAAAATGGAGAACAAGACATAACAACAATCACAAAAGCAAACAAAGAAATTCAAGGATTTCTAAGAAACATGTCATCGCTTAAACATTAGTTTCCCCTTTTTCAAGCGTCCAAACTCCAAGATTCAAAAATCCTTCAACTAAGCGAGTTTTGCATTAAAATCAAAAATCATACGAAAAGGTTTTTAGAGTAGCTTGCTGATTCATGTCAAGCAAATGAGCAATATCTGCGTGAGGTGAAAATACAGTTGTCAATATTTGCGGCACCAGGAGCATACGACCGAGCCATAACCGTGTTCTCCCCAGACGGCCGCTTATTTCAAGTAGAATACGCCCTCGAAACAGTAAACCGAGGAGCAACCATACTAGGAATTGTCTGCCCAGAAGGCATAGTTTTAGGCGCAGAAGAAAAAATCGAATCAAAACTACAAGACTCAAACTTCACATGGAAAATTTTCGCAGTAGACAACCATATCGGCGCAGCAGTCGTCGGCTTAGGCTCCGACGCACGCATACTAATAGACCAAGCACGAGTATACTGCCAAAGCAACAGGCTCATGTACGACGAGCCCATCGACGTTGAAGTAATCTCCAAACGCATAGGCGACATAAAACAACTCTACACACAACACGCCGGAGTCCGTCCTTTTGGAGTTTCCATAATCCTCGGTGGCGTCGACAAAACGGGAAATCGTCTCTTCTCCACAGACCCAAGCGGAACTTACAGAGCCTACAAAGCCGTTGCAGTAGGCATCGGAAGAGAAACAGTTGAGGGCATCCTGAAAGAAGAATACCGCGAAGACATGACTTTGGAAGAAACCGTAAAACTATCCGTTAAATGTCTCAAAAAAGCTCTTCAAGCCCGAGACGAGCAACTAAGAGTTAAAATAAGCACAATACCTGCAGCCACAAAAACCTATCAGACAATACCTGACGAAGAAGTCGAGAATTACATGAAAGCTGTAGAATAGAGTGAAAGGCTAAAATGAGCGAACGATACACCGTTGCGCGCATAACCCGCGACGGTGAACACTTTGAAATCCTAGTTAAACCACAACCAGCCCTAAACTATACAATGGGCAAGACTAAATCAATCTCTGAAGTTCTAATCACCGAAACGATATTTACTGATGCAAACAAGGGAACAAAAGCAGGCGAAGACAAACTCAAAGCTGCCTTCCAAACAACAGACACCAGAAAAGTTGCAGAAACCATCCTGAGGAAGGGGACTCTGCAACTAACAACTGACCAAAGAAGAAAACTAGCTGCAGAAAAACGAAAACAGATAATAGCTTTCATAGCACGCCAAGCTGTCAACCCGAAAACAAACCTGCCCCACCCACCCATCCGCATCGAACAAGCAATGGAGCAAATTCACTATTCCATAGATCCCTTCAAAGAGGCCGAAGAACAAGCAAGAGACATAATAAAACTCTTACGCCCAATTCTGCCCCTCAAAATAGAACAAATGCAAGTCAAAGTACGAATCCCCCCAGAATACGCCGCAAAAGCCTATGGGACAATCAAAGGTTATGCCACAATAAAACGTGAAGAATGGCACGCAGATGGCTCATGGTTCTCCGTAGTCGAGATGCCAGCAGGCCTATACGGACCCTTTCTGGACAAACTTGGAGAACTAACAAAGGGAAATGCAGAAGCCAAAAAAATGTAGAAAAAGTTTTAGAAAAAAGAAATGGTGGTGATAAAAATGCCCACATTTTATGAGCAACGACAACTTGTAACTCCCGGCGATTTGGTAGCTGAAGGAAAATACATAGCTGGTGAAAACACATTCAAAGAAAATGAAAAACTATACGCAACTCGTATTGGACTAGTAGAATATGAAGAACAAAAAGTCAGTGTTGTCGCTTTAAAAGCGTTCTACATTCCAAATGTTGGAGACACTATCATCGGAAAAGTGATAGAGGTAACATTAGGAGGATGGATCATAGATATCAATGCGCCCTATCCGGCGCTTTTACGTGCCTCAGACGTCATTGAACGTTCTTATCGCCCTCAGCAAGATGACTTGTTATCCATCTTTGATGTGGGAGATTTAGTCATAGCTAAAATTGTATCTTACGATAGAACTCGCGATCCACTTTTGACAGTGCGGGAACCTGGTCTTGGAAAAATTACGCATGGTCAAATGATTGAAATCACTCCAACAAAAATTCCGCGAATCATCGGCAGAAAAGGTTCAATGATAAGCATGATAAAACATGAGACAGGATGTCATATTCTTTTAGGACAGAATGGTTTGGTGCTTATAAGCGGCAAGAAACCAGAAGACGAGCAGCTTGCAGTTATGGCTATTCGCAAAATTGAAAACGAGTCCCACACTACTGGTCTAACCGACCGCGTATCAGAAATGCTGAAAAAAGAAAAGGAAGGTGAAACTAAAAATGCCTAAGGCAGAAGAAAAACTGATTGATAAAGATAATATTAGAATAGATGGAAGAAAATTTAACGAGTTAAGACCCACAAAAATAGAAGTAGGTGTCCTTAGCAATGCAGACGGTTCGGCATATATTGAACAGGGAAAAAACAAGATTTTGGCAGCAGTTTATGGACCTCATGAAGTGCATCCAAAACACCTTGCTTTACCCGACCGTTCTCTACTAAGATGCCGATACCACATGGCGCCTTTTTCAGTGGATGAAAGAAAGTCGCCTGCTCCTTCGAGAAGAGAAATAGAACTCTCAAAAGTAATACGAGAAGCCTTGGAACCATCAATCTTTCTGGAATACTATCCGCGAACATCTATAGATCTCTTTATAGAAGTTCTTCAAGCAAACGGCGGCACAAGATGCGCAGGCATAACAGTTGCCTCATTAGCTTTAGCGGATGCAGGTATTCCAATGCGAGACTTGACTGCGGCTTGCGCTGCAGGAAAAGTAGAAGGACAGATTGTGCTTGACTTAATTGACAGTGAAGACAAAAAAGGTGAAGCAGATGTCCCTCTGTCATATATGCCAAACCTAAACGCCATAACACTGCTCCAGATGGATGGTCAATTAACGCTTAAAGAGTTTGAAAAAGTCGTTAACCTTTCTCTTGAGGGGTGCAAACAACTCTACAAGATGCAAAAAGAAGCCTTAAAGGCGAAGTACATATCAGCAAAGGAGGAAATCGAGGAATAATGTCAATGATTGTACGTGTAAAACAAAAACAGATCGCTCAACTAATGAGTAAAGGCAAAAGGCTAGATGGACGAGGATTAAACGATTACCGCGAAATCAAAGTGGAAATGGGCATCATTGAAAAAGCTGAAGGTTCAGCTCGTGTTCTTTTGGGTAAGACCGAAGTGTTGGTTGGAGTGAAAATTGAAGTAGGTGAACCCTTTTCAGATACTCCAAACGAAGGAGTATTAACAGTAAACGCTGAGCATGTACCTTTAGCATCACCAACATTCGAACCAGGTCCCCCAAACGAGGACGCTATCGAACTTGCAAGGGTAGTAGACAGAGGTATACGAGAGTCTAAGGCCATTAACCTCGAAAAACTATGCCTAGAACCAGGAAAAAAAGTGCTCGTAGTATTCATTGATGTTTATGTGCTCAACCATGACGGAAACCTTATCGACGCTTCCGCTATCGCAGCGTTGGCGGCATTATTGAATACAAAGATGTTCAAATATGAGCTTGAAGGGGGAGAGGTCAAGGTGAAACCAGGCTACAATCCATTACCGATGCAAAACTACCCGGTAGCCATAACGTTTGCAAAGATAAATAGCAAGCTTGCCGTCGATCCTTGGTTGGAAGAAGAACAGGTGATGGATGCTAGATTGACCATGACTATTGAGAAGGACGGAAAAATCTGCGCGATTCAGAAGGGAGGAACCGGCTACTTTACTATAGAGCAAATCTTTGAAGTAACAGAAATAGTTAAAGAAAAAGCTTCAGAAATACGTAAGTTACTGGTGAAGGAGTGATGGGAAGAACAAAGAAAATTGGCCCAGCAGGAGGTTTCAAAGCTCGATACGGAGCAAGTGTAAGGAAGAAATACATAGAAGTGATAAAAGAGACGAAAAAGCGACACAGATGCCCTCAATGCAATGCACTTGCTGTTAAACGCCAAAGTGTTGGAATTTGGGAATGTAGGAAATGCGGCTTTACCTTCACAGGCGGAGCTTATACTCCTTCAACTAAACTCGGTGCTACTGCAAAACGAGCAGCAAGAGAACTTACTAAAGAAAACTGAGAAAGGTAGGCTAGCAAAAAATGCGCGCGCGCAAGAAACTAAGTCTTTGCATGCGTTCTTTCTTGTTTGAGCAATTCCACTCGTCGTTTTCCTCTAGTCAGAGCAGAAACATGGATTATACCCTCTATTTCCAACCGCATTAGTTCCTTGTTCAATGTATTAAATCCTAAGCCTTCATAAATTTCTTTAACCATGTCATATAGTTCAGTGTCTTTTATAGATCCTTTACGTTGTAACAACTCTACAATAACTAAGTAAAGCGGTTGGGGTTTCCAAGTTTTGATAGTCATATCCTAAACACTTCTTTTACGCTACAGGCGTTGTAGGCTTCTGCACCTGCCTTACCTGTTTAATGAATCCTTTATACCATGTTTCCATGTCCGGTGAAATAGTTGGTCCTATCTTGCTTGCTGCTTCCTTGAAATCTGCCAACGATACACTTTTTGAAGTTATATTCTTTCTCAATGCGTTTAATGCTGCCTCGCGGCATAGTGCTTGAATGTCCGCGCCACTGTAACCCTTGGTCTCTTTAGCTAGGGACTCTCTGTCAACATCAGCTTCTACAGGCATGTCTTTGGTGTATATCTTGAAAATCTCTAACCTAGCCTTTTCGCCTGGTTCTGGTACATATATAAGCCTGTCGAAGCGTCCCGGCCGCAACACGGCACGGTCTATGATGTCAGGTCGATTTGTGGCTGCAATGACAACAATGTCTTCTAAGGTCATTATACCGTCCATCTCTGTTAGAAGTTGACTGATAACGCGTTCTGAGACGCCGCTGTCAGCAAATCCCATGCCTCTCCTAGGTACGAGAGAGTCGAATTCGTCAAAGAAAATTACTGCTGGTGAAGCCATTCTTGCTTTGCGGAACACTTCTCTTATGGCTTTTTCTGATTCTCCGACCCATTTGCTGAACACTTCTGGGCCCTTAATTGTGATAAAGTTTGCTTCGCTTTCCGTTGCTATCGCTCTTGCTAGCATGGTTTTACCGCATCCTGGTGGACCAAATAGGAGAATTCCTTTAGGTGGTCTTATGCCTAATCGGCTGAAAACTTCTGGGTTTTTCAAGGGCCACTCAACTGCTTCTGTTAGTTCTTGCTTTACTTCTTCTAATCCACCTACGTCAGTCCAGTACACTGTGGGTGTTTCTATGTATACTTCTCGCATGGCTGTGGGGGTAATTTCTTTGTAGGCGTTGAGGAAGTCTTCCATGCGCACATCCATTTTTTCTAAAACTTTTGGGGGGATGCGTTCTTCTTCTAAGTTAATTTCTGGCAGATATCGTCTCAAAGATTTCATTGCCGTTTCTCGGCCTAAGGCTGCTAGGTCTGCGCCTGTGTAGCCATGGGTTGTCTCAGCTAATTTCTTCAAGCCAACGTCTTCTGCTAAGGGCATGCCACGTGTGTGGATTTGCAAGATTTCGTGACGTGCCCTCTTATCGGGAACGCCTATTTCTATCTCTCGGTCGAAGCGTCCTGGTCTGCGAAGTGCGGGGTCTAGGGCTTGTGGGCGGTTGGTGGCGCCTATAACGATTACGTTTCCTCTTCCGCTCAAGCCGTCCATGAGAGCTAATAGCTGGGCGACTACTCGTCTTTCAACTTCGCCGGTGACTTCTTCTCTTTTCGGCGCAATTGCGTCTAGTTCGTCGATGAATATGATGCTTGGGGAGTTTTGTTGTGCTTGTTGGAAGATTTCTCGTAGTCTTGCTTCTGATTCGCCGTAGAATTTGCTCATTATTTCTGGGCCGTTTATGGAGAAGAAGTTTGCTTCTGATTCGTTTGCTACTGCTCTTGCTAGTAGGGTTTTGCCGCAGCCTGGTGGTCCGTGGAGTAGGACGCCTTTTGGTGGTTCTATTCCTAGGCGTTGGAAAAGTTCTGGGTGTCGTAGGGGTAGTTCTACCATTTCTCTTACGCGTTGGATTTCTTCGTGGAGGCCGCCTATGTCTTCGTAGGTGGTGCGGGGGACGCCTTTTGCTTCTGGGGCTGGTTCGTTGAGGATTTGGAAGTTTGTGTTTTTGGTTATCCGGACGATTCCGTGGGGGCGGCTTTTTGTAACTGTGAAGGGTATGGCGTGGCCGAGCATCATGACTAGTGTTGTGTCGCCTTCGACGAAGGTGCGTTCCATTAGGCGGTTTTTGACGAAGTTTGTGAAGTCTTCGTCTACGTTTAGGCGCATGTCGACTGGTGCTAGGACTACGCTTGTGGCGTTTTTTACTGTGGTTGGTTTGATTAAAATGTATTCGTTTATGGAGACGCCTGCGTTTTTGCGTGTGAAGCCGTCTATGCGGATTATGCCTTGGTTTTGGTCTTCGCTGTAGGCGGGCCATGCTATGGCGCTGGTTGTACGTTTGCCGGTGATTTCTATGACGTCGCCAGCGCTTATGCCTAGTTTTTGCATGGTTTTTTGGTCTAGGCGGGCTATGCCGCGGCCTACGTCTCGTTGTTTTGCGTCTCCTACGCGGAGTTGGATTTCACTCATGTATGTGCCTTCTTTTTTTGTAAGTGTGAAGTGTGTATGAAGTCGAAAAGGTTTGTGTAACTTATAAATGTTACAAATTATTGATTGTGTTAGCGTGTTCTTCTTACTATGAGTGTTTGGATTTGGCTTACTGTTGGGATTTTTTCTATGTTTTGTTCCACTTTTTCTAGGATTCCTGTTTCGTCTTCTGGGATTTGGATGTGGGCTATTAGGGCGTTTAGACCAAAGGCGATGGGTTCGGTTTGGTAGTTGGCGTAGATTTTTGCTTGGTTTGGGAGGGCTTTTTCTATTTGTTTTTGTAGTTCTTTGAAGTTTACTTCTATTCCTGTTGGGAAGATTTTGTAGCTGATTACTATGTTTGCCATGTTTATGGCCCCGTGAATCCGCATTTTGGGCATTTATAGTGGCGTCCGAATTGGCGGCATTTTTGGCATCGCCAGATGGTTATTTCGCCGCAGTTGGGGCAGTTGAATTTTGTGGCTTTTGTGTTAGGGGGTATGGTGCGGTTGCAGCTTGTGCAGATGGGTGTTTGTATCATGGTTGTGGTTTTGGTTGTGTTGCTCATGGTGGGCTTTTTCCTTTTTGAGTGCAATGGTATATTGAAAGGTTGCTTATATTTGCTATGTTAGGGGTATGGGTTATACGGAGAGGTTGTTAGAGTCTAGTTAGCGACGAATATCCTCAATAATATCCCACCCAATAGCAATCAACCTATCAGATTACTAGACGTAGAAGAGAAAATATGAGATTAAAGTATACGATACTGCGCAAATGCTTTTCTACAAAAAGGCCTAGTCTTCATAAGAAGAGTAACGTTTTATTAAAAATCAACTAATTACCTATAAGGGAAGAAAATTGGCGGAAAGCGGATCCTATCATGAAGCATTCATTGGGATTTTTAGAAGCTTAGTGATGCTCCGAGAGCTGAATGAAGAACTTCTAAAATCTATTGAAAAGATTTAAAGGACAAGAGGAAAGCTATTAATAAAAAAGAGAAGACATTGGATGAAGAATCAAAAAAGCAATTGGCTTAGATTGTCAACAGATTGATGACTTCTATCGATGGGAAAAAGAATTCTTCTGAGGTTGACGTACAGGAATATAGTCAAAGTGTCAAGGAACTTTTATCAGAGACGCTCACAACTGCTGAGTTCTCTTATAGCAGTGTTGATTTCATTAGAGATATGAGTCTTGTCTATTTAGTTGCCGAATTTGAAAGCTTTCTCCGAGATATGCTCAAAATTATATTCCAGATAAAACCAGAAGTCCTTTCTAGCTCTGAAAAAAGCATACCCTATGAAGAGTTGGTGAAGTTCAAACGAATTTCTGATACACTCGAACAGATAGTTGAGAAAGAAGCTTCATCAGTGGTCGATCAAGACATTGAGAAGGTAAAGAAATACTTCGACGATAGATTCAAAATAAACATGGCTAATCACACTGAATGGAAATTTTTTAAGGAAAGATTCTAAGACTTTCTTGCCACCATAATGTAGTAGTGCCAAGTAATTTTCATACCTCCCTCATCTACATATTTTTCTGCAAGCCCCCTGATTCTCTTCCTATCTTTCTTTCGATCAAAATTCTTAACAAGAGGAACCATTTCAATAAGATCCATCAACTCATCTTCACCGCCATAACACTCATCTTCCTTGTAATCCTCTACACTAGAAACCACCAAACCAGCCTCCACTACAGGCTCACAAACCTCCCGCTTCCATTCCATCAAATTTTCGAGAAAGAAAAAACTCTCCTTCTCAATCCTCTCTGGAAAAAACTCTACAATTTCTTTGTCAGCCTCTGGACCCAAACCATACTCAAAAAAATATCCACCCCGCCCCAAAACCCGGCATGCCTCCTTTATCGAATAGTCAGCCAACCTCGTAATAACAACGTCAAAAACACAATCACAAAAAGGAAGCCTAAACCCATCCCCCTCAACAAAACCAACATTACTCAACCCTACAGTATTAGCATTCGCAATCTCCAACATCGCCGAAGAAACATCAAGCCCAACAAAACTCGACCCCCCAACACACGCTCCCAAATCTTGAATAATATGACCAGTCCCACAACCAACATCAAGAAGTACCATTCCCGGCTTAAGAACCGAAAAAATCTTCGAAAAATACACACCTCGCTTCCCCCTACCCCTCTTTATACTCAGATCCCTCAAAAACGCCTGCCTCGCCGAATCACCCCTACAACACACAGTAACCCCTCAAAACAAAAACACTACCCCACCTAAATAACTATAACCCACCAAAAAAATAAACCACCAACCCCCCTCCACAACACACACAACCTATTAGGCTCCAAATAGGAAGGTCTATCCACTGCGCAGAGAAAAAGCACACACTCTCTTACTTCTTCTTAGCCTGCGAAACAGGCAAAGCCGCCAACATCACCGCCCCACTATCCACAGCAGGCTTCAACAAATTCTCACCACAGTATGGGCATAGTCTAAACTCCGCCAAAACCTCCCGCCCGCAAGCCGGACACAACTTATACTTCTTAACCTCCCTCTCCAAACGCTTCACCATCCTCTTCAAACCCTCAACATCATCCTTCAACGCTTCTACATTTCTATTCAAAGGCTCAAGAGCCAAAATCCCACTACGCACGTTAAAAACAGTATCCCGCAACCCCCCCAACAACTTACTGTTATTTTCCAAAGTCTCACTCATCATCTCCAAAATACTCGTCTTCGCCTCTAACAACTCCACATCAGTCTGATCTTCCTTCTTCCCATCCTCCAACACTCTTCCCAAAAAAGTCTCAATAGGATTTCGCAACGCTACCACTGTTGTCCCACCCCAAAGCAAGAACGCCGCCACCAACGAACAAATTAAGTAAAAAACTGGATCAACAGCTTCCAACATTCCAATGAACGGATATATCCTCAAGAGTAACGACTCGCTTTCACTGCCTGCCAACCATAAAAACCCATCTAAAGCATGCAATCCAGCTAAAAAAGTCAAGGAACCCAAAACCCAAACAGCAACACCCTTTCTAACCACGATAGACAACCCCTCTAGACAACAACTCTAGAAAAAAAATACACTTTTCACTAATTAAGCCCATATTCTCGCACAGAACATATATCAAAAACCGATATATACCAAATGTAAAAGCTGAGCTAGTTTTAAATAGAGCTGCCTTTTCTTTTCAAAGTGTGATTTACATGGGATTCAAAGCATTACACTATTCCAAAGTAAAAGCGGATGAAGTAACAGAATGTGGTGCAGAAGGAACCAAAGTTCGTTGGCTAATAACTAAAAATGATGGTGCAGAACACTTTGCTATGCGTTGTTTCGAAATGGCCCCCGGAGGTCATTCTCCAAATCACTCTCACAAGTGGGAGCATGAAGCTTTCATATTGAATGGTGAATGCTTAGTTGTCTGTGGAGATCAGAGAAAGAAGGTTAGTCCTGGCTATGTAGTTTTCATTCCTCCAAATGTAATGCACCACTTTAGAAATGAAGGAACCGAAGTTCTAAGGTTTCTCTGCCTTGTTCCTCATCACGAGTAATTCTTTACGCTTTCCCTGCTCCCATGATTGTGGGTTCCTGACTTTTCCGAAAACAAAAACTCTTGCAGATTTTTTTGTTGATGCTGAATTCGGGACGTAGAAAATGAATTTTAGATATGGATTTTTGAATCGTAAAGGTTAATGGTTTATCGTCTTCACTCTTGGATGAGGTGTAATCGGTTGGAAAGCGTTTTGTTTAAGGCTTGTAAGGAGTTGGTTGATGATGCTAAAGCGGGGTGTGCTGATTTGGTTTTTAAGGAAGTTTGCTTGGAGATTTTGGCACGAGCGAAGTTTGTTTTGGGTGATGGGGAGTTTAATGCTTTAGTAGATTATGTGTCTGAACGGATGCAGGAGAAAGCAGCTATTTCGATTGACGTAGTAAGATAGTGGCTGCTTTTTTAGTTTTTTAGTTTTTTTGCTTTTTTGTGTGCAGTTGCACTGTGTTCTTGTGGTAGAGTGTGCGCTCTGGTTTTATTGTGGGTTGTTGTTGTTTTTGTGGTGCTTTATTTATGGGTTGTGGAGTTGAGGAGGTGGTTGGTGGCTTGCGGTTTGGTGATCTTGTGCAGATAGATTGGTTGGATGCTAGTGAGGCGAGGGGGCGTTTGGAGAAGGTTTCTTTTGATATGTTGGTTTGCAGTGTGGGTTGGTTTTTGGGTTTGAAGGGTCATAAGACCCCCATTTGGTTATTGCTAAGGAGTTTATTTGCGGGGCTTGTGCTTTTCATTATAATGTTATTCCTGTGGGTATGGTGGAGGGTGTGAAGGTGTTTGGTCGTGGGGTGTTGGATGCTGAGGCTGAGCGTGTTTTGAAGAAGTTTGTGCGTGTGGCGATTAGGAGGTTGAAGAAGAAGGATGGGTGGGTTTATGATGAGAGATTGGCTTACGCGGGTGTTTGGTAAGCCTGTGGTTGTTCAGTTTTGTGGATGTAAGAAGGTTGGGTTTGTTGAGGTTTTTGCTAGTGATCGTGTGGTTTATGGGGTTTTGTTTGCGGTTGTTGTTTTGGTTTGTTTGGTGGTTCTTGAGGTTGTGTATATGGTTGTTTTTAGGAGTTTTAATAGTGAGGTTTTTGCTTGTATCAGTTTTGCAATTGGTGCGATTTTGGGTGGTTTTTTTGTGCAGAGGGGCTAGGTGTGCTTTTTCTCTGCGCAGTGGATAGACCATCCTATTAGGATCCAAATAGGAAAAAAATAGTGCTATAGGAGAAAGAAAAATGTCGTTAACAGGTTCAAGCTTTTAATGACAAATAAGTTAACAGTATCCTTTTGTGGTAAGGTTTATTAGACACGCCCATGACTCTATGGCTTTAGCTCCAAAAACTACCACAAAAAATATAAGGAGACCCGCCTTTTCGGGTCGGATGACACCCCGGCCCACTGGAGGAAATCGCCAGTTTGGAAAAAACCCCAATTAAAAGTCCTTCCCTTCAATTTAAGCTAAACGATAGTTTTGTGGAGGTAAGCTAGAAAAGTGTCAGAAATCACCCAAGACGAACTCTTACTTCTCCAAAAATCCTTCTTCAAAGAAAAAGGACTAGTCAGACAACACTTAGACTCCTACAACGAATTCATCGACCACGGACTACAAGAAATGATAAACGAAGTCGGCGAAATAGCCATCGAACTCCCCGAAAATCCCTACAAAATAAAACTTGGGCAAGCCTGGATAATCGATCCCCAAAGCCGCATAAGCGGACCCTACGTAACCGAAGTAGACGGCACAAAACACGAAATCTTCCCCACAGAAGCAAGATTCCGCAACCTCTCCTACGTCGCCCCTATTGCTGTCGAAATGACCCCAATACTCGACGGAAGAGAACAAGACACAGAACTCGTCCTAATCGGCGACATCCCCGTAATGCTCAAATCAAAACTATGCGTCCTCTCACAACTACAACCAGACGAACTAGTAGGTTACGGCGAAGACCCAAAAGATCCAGGCGGATACTTCCTCATAAACGGCTCAGAACGCGTAACCGTCGCCCTAGAAGACCTAGCACCAAACCGAATACTCGTAGACATCGACACAAGAGGCGCACACCCAGTTTTCCAAGCAAAAATCTTCTCAACAACCGTAGGCTTCAGAGCAAGAATAGAACTACGCCTCAAATCAGACGGCACAATCAACGTCACAATTCCCGGCGTCCCATCAGAAATCCCCTTCATAATCGTAATGAGAGCCCTCGGACTAGAATCCGACAAAGAAATCGCAGAAGCAGTTTCACCCATACAATCCATACAAAACATGCTTGAACTCTCCTTCGAAAAAGCTGCAGGAATAGAAACCGTCAACGAAGCATTAGAATACATAGGCAACCGCGTAGCATACGGACAAGTAATAGAATACCGCATCCAAAGAGCCCAAAGCATCCTAGACCGAAACTTCCTCCCCCACCTCGAACGCACCCCCGAAAAACGCAAAGACAAAGCCATCTTTCTAGGCGAAATGGCCTGCCGCGTAATAGAACTAAAACTTAGAAAACGCACAACTGACGATAAAGACCACTTCAAAAACAAAAGACTAAAACTCGCCGGGCCACTCCTTGCAGATCTTTTCCGCATCGCCTTCCGAAACCTATGCAGAGACATAAAATACCAACTGGAAAGAATGGGATTCAAACGACAAATGATAACAGTTTCCGCCGCCGTACGCCCCGGCATAATCTCAGACAGACTACAACACGCACTAGCAACAGGCAATTGGGGAAGAGGAAGAGTCGGCATCACACAACTCCTCGACAGAACTAACCTAGTTTCAACCCTCAGCCATCTACGCAGACTACAATCACCCCTAAGCCGCAGCCAACCCAACTTTGAAGCCCGCGACTTACACCCAACCCACTGGGGACGCCTATGCCCCAACGAAACACCAGAAGGCTCAAATTGTGGCTTAGTGAAAAACCTCGCCCTTTCTGCATGCATATCCGTAGCCGTAAACACCGAAACAGTTAGACATACAATCTATACCATGGGCGTCATTCCCGCTAAAGACGCAAACCGCGAACTTCGCCTTTCAGGCGCAAAAATCTTCATAAACGGATCTATAATAGGATACCACCCCTACCCCGCAGAACTCGCCTCCGAGTTAAGAAACAAACGCAGAAGAGGCAAAATCCCTTCAGAAATTAACGTCGCCCACTTCAAAACCATAGACAAGCAAGAAGAGATTTACATTAATTGTGACGAAGGCCGAGTTCGACGGCCCCTTATGCTCGTCGAAAACGGCTTCTTAAAGCTTCAGCCAGAACACATCGACAAAATTCGCTCCGGCGAATGGTCATGGGAAGATCTTGTCAAAAACGCAATAATAGAGTATATCGATGCAGAAGAAGAAGAAAACATCTATGTAGCTCTAAGCTTCAATGAAATATCCCCTAACCACACCCATGTCGAACTTTCACCCTACACCATCCTTGGCATATGCGCTTCCATAATACCTTATCCAGAACACAACCAGTCACCTCGAAACTCATACGAAGCCGCCATGGCAAAACAAGCCCTCGGCGTTTACTCAACCAACTTTATCTATCGCGTAGACTCCCGCTCCCACATCTTGCATTACCCCCAAGTTCCTCTCGTCAAGACAAAACCTCTAGAAATTTTAGGCTACAATCAAAGACCTTCAGGACAAAACTGCCTAGTTGCAGTGATATCTTTCGAAGGATACAACATGGAAGACGCCCTAATTTTTAACAAAGCATCAATAGAACGCGGCTTAGGTCGTTCCACCTTTTATCGAATTTATGAAGCTGAAAGCAGGCAATATTTGGGAGGATTGAAAGACCGATTTGTTATCCCAGAGGCAGGCATAAGAGGCTTCAGAGGTGAACAATACTATCGTTTGCTTGAGCCTGATGGCATTGTAAGCCTTGAAGCAAACTCAGTTGGCGGAGACGTTCTTATTGGAAGAACAAGCCCGCCCAGATTCCTCGAAGAATACAAAGAATTTGAAGTAAAAGGCCCCTCAATGCGGGATACCTCAGTAGATGTAAGACAATCAGAAACCGGCACAGTTGACGATGTTTTTATCACAGAATCCGAAGAAGGAAGCAAACTTGTCAAAGTCAAAGTTCGTGATCAACGCATTCCAGAACTAGGCGACAAATTTGCTTCACGCCATGGACAAAAAGGCGTCATCGGAATGGTCATACCTCAGGAAGACTTACCCTTCACCGAATCAGGCATTGTTCCCGACATCATAATAAACCCTCATGCAATCCCTTCACGAATGACCATAGGTCAATTTTTGGAATCTATGGCTGGAAAAATGGCTGCTGCACGTGGAAGATCCGCTGATGGAACACCTTTCGTCAATGAAAAATCCAGTGAGATAAAGCAGACTTTGATTAATTATGGTTTTAGTCATACTGGAAGAGAGGTTTTCTATAGCGGTATAACTGGTGAGAAGTTTGTTGCGGACATTTTCGTTGGAGTAGTTTATTATCAGAAGCTTCATCACATGGTTGCTGACAAGATTCATGCGAGGGCACGAGGGCAAGTGCAGATGTTAACACGGCAGCCAACTGAAGGTAGGGCAAGAGGCGGCGGATTAAGGTTTGGTGAGATGGAGCGAGACTGTTTGATTGGCCACGGCGCAGCGATGCTTTTGCAAGACCGACTTCTAGAAGAGTCGGACAAATACCTTCTCTATATCTGCGAAAACTGTGGCTACATAGCCTATTACGACATAAGACAACGCTCGTATATTTGCCGTATATGTGAAGAGGATGCTCAAATTTCTCCGATAGTTGTTTCTTATGCTTTCAAGCTTTTGTTACAGGAATTGATGAGTCTTTGCGTTGCGCCTCCCTTAAAGCTGAAGGAGCGGGCTTAGAATGGCATTTGAAGAAGTTTCTCACAAAGTTATTGATGAGCTTCGATTTGGATTATTTTCGCCTCAAGAATTGAGAAGGCTTTCTGTCGTTGAGATACAAACCGCAGACACTTATGATGAAGATGGTGCACCAATAACTTCAGGTTTGATGGATGGCAGATTAGGCACCCTTGAGCCGAGACAGAGATGCAAAACGTGTGGCAACACAGCTATCCGCTGCCCTGGTCATTTCGGTCATATTGAACTGGCAGTTCCCATCATCCACATTGTGTTTACAAAAATTATCCATAATCTATTAAGTGCCACGTGCAGAAAATGCGGACGCATAACATTATCAGACGAATCGTTAGAAAAAGCCAAAAGGCGAGTTAAACGTGCTCGTAAGCTTCTTGGAGAAGTACCAGATACGATTTACAAGAAAATCTTGAAGGATGCAAAATCAAAAGAGTGTCCTCACTGTGGTGACCAACAATATAAGATAGTTTTTGAGAAACCAACACGCTTCCGCGAAGAGGTTTCTGAGGAGGGCCCACATCAGCTAACTCCAAGCATGGTCCGTGAGAGACTTGAACGAATATCTTACGAAGATTTAGAACTTTTTGGCTTCAATCCCAAAACTGCTAGACCCGAATGGATGGTTCTTCAAGTTCTTCCAGTTCCACCAGTTTACGTTAGACCATCAATTACTTTGGAGTCTGGAATCCGCTCCGAAGACGATCTGACCCACAAACTTGTAGACATCATAAGGATTAACCAGCGTCTAAAGGAAAACATGGAAGCAGGAGCACCAACACTTATCATCCAAGACCTATCAGAACTACTACAATATCACATAACAACATACTTTAATAATGAAGCCTCTGGGATTCCTCCAGCTAGACATCGTTCTGGAAGAGCATTAAAAACGCTGTCTCAACGTCTTAAAGGAAAAGAGGGACGATTCAGAAGCAATCTTTCTGGAAAACGAGTAGATTTTTCTGCGAGAACCGTTATTTCTCCTGACCCTAACATAGACATTAGCGAAGTAGGAGTTCCCCTAGAGATTGCAATTAAGCTTTCTATTCCTGAAAAAGCCAACGAGTGGAACCTTGAAGAAATTCAAACTTTTGTCAAAAATGGACCTGACAATTATCCAGGCGCCTTATACGTAGTTAGACCAGATGGTAAACGAATTCGGTTAGAATTTGTGGTTGACCGAGAAAAAGTTGCTGAAGCGATAGAACCAGGTTTCATTGTGGAGCGACATCTTAAAGACGGCGATATTGCGATTTTCAACCGTCAACCATCGCTACATCGCATGTCAATCATGACACATTATGTCAAGGTATTGCCTTACAAAACATTCCGTTTGCATCTCTGTGTCTGCCCACCTTACAACGCCGACTTTGATGGAGATGAAATGAACCTCCACGTGCCGCAGAGCGAAGAAGCCCAAACAGAAGCTCTTCTGTTGATGCAGGTGCAAGATCAAATACTTTCTCCCAGATTCGGGGGTCCCATAATAGGTGCAATTCGTGACTTCATAACTTCTGCTTATCTTCTCACCAAAAAATCCACCTTACTCACTAAAGAAGAAGTTTGCAGATTGCTGACTACAGCTGGCTATGAAGGTTCTTTACCCGAACCTACGGTGAAAAAGCCAAACCCTATGTGGACAGGAAAACAACTATTCAGCCTTTTCCTACCTAAAGATTTTAACTACTCGTTGAGAGCCACTATATGCCAAAGCTGCACAAAATGCCTCAAAGATAAATGTCCATATGACGCTTTTGTTGTCATCAAAAATGGAGTCTTGAAATCAGGCGTCATCGATAGACGTTCCATAGGCGCAGAACAATCTGAAAGCATCCTTCACCGCATAATAAAAGACTACGGCACTAAACAAGGAAGAGAATTTCTGAACAAAATCTGTCAATTTTTGAAACTTTTCATGTCTATTCGTGGTTTTACGTACTCTTTTGATGAACTAGAACTATCACCAAAAGCACAGAACAAGATTGCTAAGACTTTGGAAAAATATGAGAAAAACGTTCAAGAACTAATTGTTGCCTATCGGAAAGGAACACTTCAAAGACTCCCTGGACAGTCGCTTCAAGATTCGTTCGAAATCTACGTTATGAACGAGCTTGCCAAGGCAAGAGACGACGCTGGAAAAATCGCTGATGATGACTTCACCCTTGAAAATGCAGGCATAATCATGACAAGAACAGGAGCACGGGGCTCTAACCTAAACATAGGTCAAATAACAGCCTCTGTTGGACAGCAATCCGTCCGAGGAAAACGCATCATGCGTGGCTATGTGCAACGAGCATTGCCTCACTTTGAACCAGGTGACCCCTCTCCAAAAGCAAGAGGCTTCGTCTATTCCTCCTACCAGTCAGGACTAGATCCCGTAGAATACTTTTTCCACGCCATGGGAGGCCGCGAAGGCTTAGTGGACACAGCTGTGCGAACCCAACAAAGCGGCTACATGCAAAGAAGACTAATCAACGCGCTTGAGCATCTACGCATAGAGTATGATGGAACAGTTCGCAATTCCATGGGTGATATCGTACAGTTCTGCTATGGAGAAGACGGAGTAGATCCTGCAAAAAGTGATCATGGGAAAGCTGTGAATGTTAGCAGGCTTGTTGATCAAATTAGCATAATTATCGGAGGCGGTAAACCAGCTTCCGAAAAATACATCGAAGAAAAACTAAAAGTTATAGAACAACAGCTTACACCGATGCTAGTAGATGAATTAAGACGAAAGTTGAAGAAGGCGAAATTGAATAAGAAAGGTGTCGATCAGACTATTGATTTGACATTGAAACATTATAAGCGCGCTCTAGTCGAACCAGGGGAAGCAGTCGGCATCATAGCAGCACAATCTATTGGCGAGCCAGGCACACAGATGACTTTACGTACTTTTCACTATGCAGGTGTAAGAGAGCAAAACGTTACTCTTGGTTTACCACGTCTCATCGAAATAGTGGATGCTAGACGAGTTCCATCCACTCCGATCATGTCTATTTATCTTAACGAAAAAAATAGAAAGAAAAAGGAAAAAGCCACAGAAGTTGCCCGCAACATCATTTATACAACCATAGAAGACGTTACAAAGGCAGTTTATGACGATCCTAAACATGAAGAAATTGTAGTGGAACTTGATAAAACTTTGATGGAAAACAGAGGCGTCTCAGTAGAGGAAATAAAGGATGCGTTGCAGCTTCTAAAATGTACTATAAAAGCGCGAGGCAAAAAGATTTATGTAAAGCCAAAAAAGCCTGAAGACCGCAAGAAATTGTTTAACAAGGTTATCTCTCATCATGTAAAAGGGGCTGCAGGCATTAACCGTGTTTTAGTTACTGAAGAGAAGGGAGAATGGGTTATTAGAACTGACGGATCAAACTTGCCAAAAATTCTTGAGACTATTGGTATCGAGCCAACTAGAACTATCACAAATCATGTCCACGAAATTGCAAAAACCTTAGGCATTGAAGCAGCTCGCAATTCGCTTATTAAAGAAGCATTGGGTGTGTTGGAAGAGCAAGGTTTGGATGTTGACATTCGACATATAATGCTGGTTGCGGACATTATGACTGCCACGGGTGAAGTGAGGCAAATTGGTCGCCATGGTATCAGTGGAGCAAAATCCAGTGTTTTGGCTCGTGCTGCTTTTGAAATCACAGTTCCCAACATTGTTGACGCGGCAATTAAAGGTGAAGCCGATCCGCTGCGGGGCGTAACCGAAAATGTTATAGTTGGGCAATCCATACCCATTGGCACGGGACTTGTGAACTTATACATGTCTAAGCTGACTGGCAAAAAGGAGAAAACTGAATGATTGATGTGGACAAAGCTATTGCGACTGCTGTCAAGACTGGCAAAGTAGTTTTTGGAGCAAATGAAGCCATAAGAAGCGCAAAAACAGGTAAAGCTCGACTTATAGTTGTTGCTTCTAACAGTCCATCTCAGATTCGCGAAAACCTTCAGTATTACGGAAAACTGTCTCAAATCCCAGTTGTGAATTATACGGGTAATAGTATCGATTTAGGTATGGTTTGTGGAAGACGATTTGCTGTTGCAGCCTTCACTGTGAAAGAGACTGGTGACTCTGATATTTTGAAGTTAGCCAAGGAAACTGAAGAAAAGCGGGAACCTAGCGAAGAAAGTAGTGAGGAGTTCTAGAATGGCTAGCGGAATCAAATTAACCAGTAAAGAAATGCGTTTCATTGCCCTCTTTGAAAGTATTACTGGTGCTTTAGTTAAAGATTGTATTCTGGATGATGATGCAAATCGCGCCATCTTCATAGTTAAAGAAGGCGACATAGGAATGGCCATAGGCAAAGGTGGCAAAAACATTCATCTTCTAGAACGTATGACAAGCAAAAAACATGAGATTATAGAATATTCAGATGATCCAGCTCAATTCATTAAAAATGCGTTAAAGCCTGCGCACATTATGGAGATTAGGTTAACAGAGAAGCCTGATGGAAAATCTATAGCGGTTGTGGCGGTTAGTCCCAGAGATAAAGGTGTAGCTATTGGGAAGAATGGAAGAAACGCTGAGCGAATACGTTTCTTGGCAAAACGATATTTTCAAATTCAAAACGTGTCAATAACCTAATTCTGAAAAGAAAAAATATGTGCTTATATCTGAGAAACTTAACTCAATCAATAGAAGCTGACTATGAATTCAGAGCTGAGGGTCAAGGTTAGCAAGTATATGAGTTATCTTCTTAGGCATGACCCTGAGAATTTGAAGATTGATGGAAAAGGTTTTGTCTGTCTTGACGAGCTTCTGCTTAAACTTCGTGAGAAATACGATGTTGATAAGCGTTTCATTATGCAGCTAGTAAGTCAGAGAGACAGAAAACGGTTTGAAGTTGTTGGTACTAAAATTAGAGCATTGTATGGACATTCTATCGAAGTTAAAGTTGGGCTTGAAGAAGACAAATCAGTTATGGTGCTTTATCACGGAACCACTCCTGAATCTGCGTCTAAAATCTTAAAGCACGGTCTTAAACCCATGAAAAGAAAATGGGTTCATTTGTCACCTACAAAAGAGATAGCGATTGAGATTGGACGAAGAAGATCATCAAATCCTACAGTTCTTGAGGTTAATGCGAAAGAGGCTAGAAGAAACGGATTAAAGTTTTTCAAGGCAACAGAACGTATATTCGTCTGTAGAGAAGTGCTTCCAGAATATATCAAACTTCTTTCATGAGCATCTGAAATAAAAGATTAAGAAAAAATCATTGTTGTGCCTTCTGCTCTTTCTTGGCTAACATTCTATCCAAGATTGGCTTTAACTTCGCATTTTCTGCCTTAATCTTTTCTAGTCCTAACTCTTTCATCTGCGTAGCCATCTCTTTCATTAACTCTGCAAACTTGAGCCCTTCGGCCGCAGAAACATACTCTACTCGGAAACGCTGAGGGCTTAAGCCAAGCTTTTCCAACATAGGAGCCAAAGCGTCCATGCGGGTTTTCATTCTCGCGTTGCCGCTAATATAGTGACAGTCATAGGGCAAGTGACACGCGCCAACTAGCACCATACCAGCTCCTCGTCTGAAGGCGTCTAACACAAAGTCTCTGTCCACACGGCCTGAACACATTACACGAATTGGCCTAATGAGAGGTGGATATTCGAAGCGGCTTGTACCAGCTAAATCTGCACCTGCGTAGCAGCACCAGTTGCATAGGAATCCTAGAATTTTGCCTTCTGGATTCTCCTCTAACGCTTTTTCTATTTGAGCAAAAATCTGTTCATCCGTGAAATGGTTTTGCGTAATAGCATCTGCAGGACATTCAGCCACGCAAGTGCCGCAACCATGGCACATAGCTGTTAATACCTTTGCAGGTTGCTTTTCGGGAGCTTCTATAGCTCCATAGGGACACCGCTCGGCGCAAATGCCACATTTCACCTTTGTGTTTCTACATTTTTCAGGATCTACTACTGCAACAATGGGTTCTATTTTCCATTTCGGCTTCGAAAGTATAGTTGCTGCTCGTGCTGCGGCTCCACTTCCTTGAGAGACACTGTATGGAATGTCTTTTGGGGCTTGACAAGCTCCTGCTAAGAAGATGCCGTCCGCTGGTGTGTCAAGGGGCTTCAGTTTGGGGTGGCTTTCCATGAAGAAGCCATCGGTTCCCCTCGAGAGATTAAGAATTCTCGCCATATCCCCCGCGTCTGATTTTGGAATAGCTGCAGTGCATAAGACTACCATTTCGGCAGGCAGCTCAATGGGTTGTCCCAGCGTCATGTCTTCAGCTCGTATAACGAGATTTTTGGTTTCTGGATCTTCAAGTATGTGGCTTGCTCGACCTCGAATAAAAGTTATGCCCAAGTTTCGTGCTCTTCTGTAGAATTCTTCGTATCCCTTGAACGGGGTTCTCATGTCCATATATAAGAGGTAAACTTCCACGTCGTCTTTGTACTTCTCTTTGAGCAGAATGGCATTTTTCAGTGCATACATACAGCAGAATCCTGAGCAGTACTCGTATTTTTTGAGGTTCCGTGACCCTACACATTGGATGAAAGCTACGCTGTGAGGCTTTTCACCGTCTGACGCTCGAATAACTTTTCCACCAGTTGGCCCAGCCGCTAAAATGAGCCGTTCAAACTCTAATGCTGTAATAACATTGTCATATTTTCCATACCCATATAATGGGTCGTCATAGGGCAGGTAAATGTCAAAACCGGTCGCAACTATTATGGTACCCACTTCTAGCTCAATTTCTTCTGGTTTTTGGTCGAAGTTTATGGCTTGTCTTGCGCCGCAAGCGTCTACGCATTTATAGCATTCGATGCAGTGATCCATATTAATAGTGTAAACAAGGGGGACAGATTGTTCAAATGGGACAGATATGGCTTTTCTTACACCCATGTTCATGTCCCACTCATTCGGATACTCGATGGGGCAGACTTCTTTACATTCGCCACAGCCAGTGCAATCTTCGTGAATTATGTATCGCGGATTTTTCCTAATTTTAACTTTAAAGTTGCCTACAAAACCCGAAACATCAACCAAATCCGCGTAGGATACTATTTCAATGTTAGGATGACGGCCTACATCCACCATTTTTGGGCCTTCGATGCATATGCTGCAGTCTAACGTTGGGAAAGTTTTGTCTAGCTGAGCCATGTGGCCACCGATGCTTTCGGTTTTTTCAAGCAAATAGACCTTGAAGCCCATCTCTGCTAAATCTAAGGCGGAGTTGATTCCAGCTATTCCACCACCGATAACAAGAGCTTTGTTAGTGACGGGTACTTCGATTTCTTTAAGGGGTCTAAGCAATCTTGCCTTTGCAACAGCCATCTTCACGATTTCTTTGGCTTTCTCTGTGGCTTCTTTTGGTGTGCTGGGATGACACCAAGATGAAAACTCACGTATGTTTGCCATTTCGAAGAAGAAGGGGTTCAAGTTTGCTTCGGCGCAGGTTTTGCGAAAGGTTGGCTCGTGCATACGCGGCGAACATGCAGCTACTACAACTCGGTTAAGTCTGTGCTCTTTTATGGCTTTTCTGATTTCATCTTGCCCTGGATCGGCGCATGTGTATCGGTTGTCCTTCGTGTAAAACACGTCAGGCAGGGTCTTTGCGTATTCTGCTACCTCTTTGACATCGATTACTCCAGCTATGTTGAGACCGCAATGGCATATGAATACACCGATTCGAGGTTTTTCTTCAGTCATCTTCAGTTGCCCTCTGCCTTTCCAAATACCTGCGAGACTATTTGTGTCGGATCAACTCGTAATCCTTTTAGATCCATTTCCTCTGGTGAGAACCCAATAGCCAATCCTAGCAGTTGGGGATAGTGAAGGACTGGAATTTTGAAGGACTCGTTGAACATTCGCTCTATTCGAGGTTGGTTAGTGTCAAACATCATGTGGCAGAAGGGACACACGGTTATCAGTGCTTGAGCGCCTGCGTCTCTTACATGACCAAGTTTTTCTCTAGAGAGTTGGAGTGGAATCCTGTCGTTTACGCCTGCGATTGGGGCGCCACAACACGCTATCTTATCAGTATACTCTACGTATCTGGCGCCTGTTGCTTCAATTAGGTTTTTGAGAATCTGTGGGTTTTCGGGGTTGTCAAAGCCAACGCCCTCGATAGGGCGTGAAACGTGGCAGCCGCTGTGCTCAGTCACCTGAATATTGGTTAGCGGTTTTTTCACCGCATTCTTTATCTTCTCTATTCCAACGTCTTCTGCCAGCAGTTGGAGAAGGTGTTTAACTTCTATAGTGCCTTTAAACTCTAATCCGGTGTCTTTCAAGTAACCGTTAATTTTTTCCTTAAGCTCCTTATTTTCCTTCAGTTTCTTGTTTACTTTTCGCAGTGTTCCAGCACATCCGGGGCATAGGGCAACCATGTTTAGTCCTTGCTGTTCGGCTAGGCAGAGGTTTCTAGCAGCTAGTGTAAGTAGCATCTCATGGCTTACTGGGTCTATGGGAAGACCACAGCAGTTGTATTCTGGCATTTCAACCAGCTCTATCCCAAGCTTGGCGAGAACTTTTCGTGTAGAAATTTCGTAGCTTGAGACTCTGTAGGGAATGGCACAGCCTAGAAATAGTAAAAACTTTGAGCTTGAACTTTGTTCTGGAGTCGTCATGTTTGCTCACCTTTCTTAAGCGTTTTTGAAAAGCCTGTTGCGTTAGCAAGTTTCTCCATGGCCTCTGGGTTGCTTTTCGGTAGCGGTGGCAATCCAATTTGCTCTCTTTTCTTTAGTCGCAACTCTGGGATTCGGTAGGCGATGCCGCTTTCTAGAATGCTTGAGCTTAATTCCTTGAAGATTGGCGGTATGACTCCTCGTTCTACTGCGGCGTTTCTCAATATCCGTATTACACTTGCAACCTCTACGCCTTGGGGACAACGGTCAGTACATGTAAAGCATGCGGCACACAGCCACAAAGTATCGCTGGAGAGCACACGATCTTTTAGGCCAAGCTGTGCCATGCGAATTATCTGTCTAGGTCTATAGGTGTCGCTGAACCTTGCAATCGGGCAGTCTGAAGTGCACGTGCCACATTGAAAACACTGCTTAAGATTCTCACCGCCGTGCATTTTACTAATTTCATATTTGAAGTGAGGGTCAAACTCGTGTGCCTTAATCGGCGCAGCCTCTGCAATCTTTGACGCTGACGTCTTCTCTTCTACATTTTGAATGGGCGGTGTTGGAGATGGCTCTGGTGGTGTTGGTTGGGGAGTTATTGTGACTTTCTTAGCTGTTTTAAGGGGTTCCTTTGTCTTGCTTTTTGGTTTCTTTTCTGGCATAGTTTTTGTCATGTTACTTCTTCCTCGGTTCAAGGCGTTTCTTCACGGCTTCCATTGCTATTTTTCTTCCTTTTCCACGTAGTTCTTTTGCCATTTCGTTGGTGGAAGTTAACTTTTCAAGGGCTTTGTTCCATGCTCCCGAACGAACTGGAGTGTGGCGTATAGTTGAACGTGAAAGTTCTAACGCCTTCTCTTCGGGACAAACAATTTTGCACACACCACAGTAAGTGCAGAAAAGTTCGTTGACATACACCTTATTGTCTTTTTTAGAAAGATATAAAGCGCCAGTTATTGGACAAACATCTAAGCAATCCTGACAGCCTTGAGGACACTTTTCTTGGTTAATTCTGAGTTTTCCGGTGAAGATTTTTCGGACAAGAAGGACGCCTTTTGGACACTTGACTTCACAAACACGACAACAAGGACATTGTTCTTCTTTAATATCTATAGTAACTTTATTGGTTTTGAGGTTTGACGTGACTTTGATAAGATTCAAGGGGCAAACTTCTTCGCAGTCGGTGCAGTCTGTTGGGCATTTAGTTACGCCCACCGTAATTTCGCGGATAAGTTGCGGAAAACTTTCCTTCTCCACTACAGAGGCAATATTTTCACCGTCTATAGTAACCTGCACTGCTCCGTAAGGACATATGGTGGCGCATATTCCACAATAGTGACATTTTGTCTCGTCTACATCGATCACGGGACGCTGAGCCTTTAGTCCTTGTTTTTTGGGCTGTTTGTTAACTCTTATAGCTTCTCGTGGGCAAATGAGGCTACAGAGTTCGCACCCTACGCACAGTGCACGGTCAATAGTTAATCTATAATTTTTTGCGTGGTGAATCCTTTCCACTAAAAGTTGGTTGTTGGATTCGGTTTTTTGAATTTTCATGGGCATGTTAGACACCCACATAGGATATTTACTGTGCATGTTACACTTTTGATGTATGCCTTACTTGAGAATATTTGACATACGTAAACATGTATTTTATAGTTTCTGTGCTTTAGGTCATAACTAACTCGTTAGTAGTTACGAGGAGAATCTCTGTCACTCATTTCAAATTGGAGAAAAGACTCGATAAACAGTCGCTTTCGAGAGTGAAGTTGATCCATCGCTGAGTCCCTCGTAGTGGTTAAATAGTTGTTGTGGCATAAAGAAAAATGGGGAGGCAAAAAATAACTGGACGTAGCGCATCATGGAAATCGATGAAGACCGGTTCAAAAGAACGTTCCCGAAACTAGCAAAGGAAATGAAACTGGGTAAACAAAAGGTTGCAATTAATTCTATACGTTCCGATACGAAGACCTCCGAAAAAGTAGCAAAAACTCAAAAAAACCTTTCTAATTACAACCCTGACGTGATCGATTTTCTTCGTCGATGTGATAACAAACAACAAGCAGAAGAAATAATAACCTATATGGAAAACCGCGGCGAAATAACTCATAACTATGCCCGAAAACTACGGCAACAACTCCAAAAGAAAGGCGTGCGAAGCTTCGGGACCAAAAAAGAAGAAGGATACTACTTTGAAGTAAGCGTGTGATAGTTTTTCTCAAAAATAAACAGAACCATTGTGAAAAAACATTTTTCTTCAGTAAAGCATGTATAAAGCGGTAAAAATAGTGACAAGCACCTTTAAGAAACGAGACAAATGGCACATGCTCAAACTGGGAGCAGAATTCGACCGCACATCAATTCCTATATATGAAGCAGCAGCTCGTGGAAAATGCACACCATTGCTAAAGACGTTGTACACAAGCAACTGTCAAAACAACTGCAAATACTGTCTTTTCCGCGCACAAAGGAACTGTACAAGAATGACGTGGCAACCACAAAAACTCGCCAAAGTCACTATGCATCTGTGGAAAGAAAGAAAAATCTGTGGTCTCTTTCTCAGCAGCTCCATAACTAAAGACCCTGACTATATTACCGAGAAACAACTAGAGACCCTCCACATTCTAAGAAATGGCAAATACACCGGCTACATCCACCTAAGAATAATGCCTGGCACAAGCAAACATCTAATAAAACAGGCTGCAGAGCTTTCAGACCGCATCGGCATAAACCTTGAAGCTCCAAACAAGGAAGTCTTCAGCGAACTTTGTTCAGATAAAGGTGGCTTCAAAGAAGCAATCTTGAAACGTATGGAATGGATAGTTGCTGAAGCAAAAACCGCAAGGTCCAAAGCCTACAAGCCAACTTGCGGCTATGTAAAATCCGGTGTTGATACCCAAATGATTGTCAATGCTGTAGATGACAACGATTTGCAATATATCCAAGCCACAGAATGGCTCTACAGAAAAATGGAGCTAAAAAGAGTCTACTATAGTGGCTTTGAACCAGTCCCTCAAACACCTTTAGAAAAACGGAATGCATGCCCACCCTCAAGAGAACACCGTTTATACCAAGTATCTTTTCTGTTAAGGGATTATGAATTCAAAGCTGACGATTTTTCTTCAATAGTAAACGACGAAGGCTTCTTGCCAAACATTGAACCAAAACTAGCATTCGTAAAAGCAAACTCAGACTTGTTTCCTATAGACCTGAATAGTGCAAACTATAGTGAAATAGTACTAATACCATACATCGGCCCCAAAACTGCTAAGAAAATACTTCAAACAAGGAAAAACACTAAAATCCGGTATTCATCAGACCTTGAACGAATTATCGGCGCAAACCTTACCTGGCGTATAAGTCGTTATGTAGACTTAAAGGATAGAAGGTTAACGGATTTTCTAAAAACTAATTAAAGGAAAGTAAATAAGGATAGCCCGTAATAGATACGGAAGATTGGACGAGAGGTGTCTAACTTGAAAAAAACAGCGCTACTCCTACTAGCGTCCTTCCTTTCAATTGCTTCAATCTCGTTACTCACTCCACATAACACATATGCAGCTTCACCTTCACAAGTCCAAGTCGACAAGATAGACCACGCAGTGACCCCAATCTACGGCGGGCTTCTACTTATTAACGATACAATAAAAATATCTCCAACAACTGAGAACGCCACAATAGAGAACTTCTCAATAGGCTTCCCCCTGAAATACAAAACAAACTTTCGTTTTTCGATGGCTTATAATGCTACAAACTTCGATGAACAATTAGATGTAGTTTTAGACACAGGGTTAGGAGTTACGGGTTATTATGGTGTAACTGTAGTTTTCCCTAACGAAGTGCGTGATCTACTTTATAACGGACAATCGTACACTTTCACAGTGACATTCGTCTTTTCAAACCTCATAGATTCCTCAGTAGATCAAGTGTTTACAATCGATTTCCCTACATATCCAAGCCTAGCTCAAGAGAGTTCAAAATGTAATGTTATTGTTGTCTTGCCTAAAAACGCAAATTATACTAGCAACGATTTCCCTTTCAACGCCACTAAAAAGAACGACTGTTACTATTTAAACCACACAAAAAGCCCCCTTCCAAAATTAACACACATGTCCACAAAAGTCAGTTTTGAAGACAGTTTTGCTTGTTTTTCAATGAATAAAATGGATCGCGAAATAACGATAGATACAAATGGGCATATTTCTGTTTCTGAACTGTTTTTATTAAAAAGCAAAACTGCCTTTGAACTTAGTAAAATAAGGCTACCACTTCCCAGAGACGCTCGTAATGTTTCCGCTTTCGACGAACAAGGAAAAAAAATAAGCATCACGCTTCTTGAAAACGAGACTAGTACTTACGAAATTTCTCTTAATTTGGCGGAAAGCCAGTCGAGAAGCTTCACAATTACTTACAATCTTTTTGAAGAAAACCATCTCGTTCAGCATGACCCGCAAAACTATGTACTTACACTTGACCTTTCTGAAAATCTACGAACGATGCCAGAAACCTTCATTGTAAAGATTATTTTCTCAGAAGGTGCTGCGATTCAATCTTTTCCAGAGCAAACGTTTAGCATTCAAAGAGGTATTTTTCAAGAAACACTTTCTCTTTCCCGCTCTAACCTCACCTGGCTGCAAAATGAACAGTGGAGTTTTAGCTATAGTTACTCGATTTTTTGGGCATCCTTCCGACCAACGCTTTGGGCAACTACAGTGGTTATAATTGGTTCGATCATCGCCTTTGCTTGGCAAAGACCTAAACCACCTATCCCTGTTTCAGTAGTTTTGGTTCCCCGCAAAACATTGAGCGAATTTGTTGAGACTTACGAAGAGAAGGAAAAGATTCTTTCTGAACTTGAACAAATAAAACGGAAGGCACGAAAGGGAAGGATTTCTAGGCGACGGTACAAAGTGAGAAAAACTACCTTAGAGAACCGAATTTCCTCGCTTTCTAAGAAGTTGACGGATTTGCATCAGAAAATTATGAGTGGCGGAGCGAAGTATGCAGACACAATGAGACAACTTGAAGTTGCAGAAATAGAACTTGATAATATTGAGGCGGATATTAGGCGTATTGAAGTTCGATTCAAGCGTGGAGAAATTTCTGCTCAAACTTATCGACGACTCCTTGAAGGCGATTTGCGAAGGCGAGAGAAAGCAAGAACAACAATAGATGGAGCTCTTTTGAGGCTTAGAGAGTAGCGACGTTAACAAAGACCTTGTTCCCAAACACTTTTATTTACAGCTGTCTTTTCATTTAGCTTCTAAAATTAAGAGGTAGGCAAGTAATGGTAGAGGTAAAAGTGGATTTGAAGAAATGTGATGGATGTAGCACGTGCATTGACACATGTCCTGTAGAAGTTTTCGAGATAAAAGACAACAAGTCTATACCTGTTAAACAAGAGGAGTGCCTAGTCTGCAGAGCCTGCGAAGTGCAATGTCCAAATGGTGCAATAGAAATCATAGAATAAAAGTTAAGAATCTAAACTCCAAAAAGTTGACTGTACTTTTTTCACCTCTTCTATAACTTTTTCTGCTTGTTTCTCAGCTCTTGAATTTAATGAAGGACTTTTATCCTTCATTGAATATGGAAATCCTGCCATCTTTGAAATCGTTGACGCTACAAGTTTTCCTAGTTGCTTAAGATTGTATCCCCCTTCTAATACGGCAACAAATTTATCTTCGCAAAGAGTTGACGCTATATCAAGAATTTTCTCGAAAACTAAGGTGTAACAGGCAGCGGAAAGGTTTAACTTTGCAACAGGATCGCTGTGATAGCCGTCATAACCAACAGACGCTAAAATAATCTGAGGCGCATACTGTCGTACAATTGGAACTACAACCTCGTCAACTGCTTTTAAATACGCTTTGTCGCCAACTTTGAAAGGAAAAGGAACGTTAACGTTATATCCCAGACCCTCACCTTTCCCAATTTCATCTACAAAGCCAGTTCCAGGAAATCCTCGAGGGTCTTCATGTAAGCTTATGTAAAGAACCTTATCTGTATTGTAAAAAATTTCTTGTGTTCCATTTCCATGATGGGCGTCTATATCAAGAATGAGAACCCGTTCAAAATTAGCCCTTCTAATCAAATGGGTTGCTGCAATAGCCACGTTGTTGAACACGCAGAAACCTGCAGCGTAATATGGTCCTGCGTGGTGCCCAGGGGGGCGAATCAAAGCGAAAGCATTCTTAACCTTTCTGCTTAGAACGAAGTCTACTGCCTTTATTGCTCCTCCAACAGCGTAGCGAGCTACTTCAAAACTTTCTGGAGAGATCATAGTATCACCGAGATCTAGCAAGCCTCCACCATGTTCGCAAATGCGTTTCACCAGTTGTATGTGTTCTGGAGTGTGGACAAGTTCTAAATCTTCTATTTGAGCCAAGTCTGGTTTGACTAATTTACATTTGCTCGTAGCAGAAAATAGATCAAGCCTTTCTAGTTCTTTAATTATTACTTTGAGCCTTTTTGAAGTTTCAGGATGCCCAAGCTCAGTATTATGCTCATAATATTTAGGCGTGAAGATTATGGCTGTTTTCGCCATTTTTTACTCCAGCATTTTATACGTTTTCAAGAAAGTCTTCTCTACATATTTTCGCAGAGTTAAACCTTCCTTTTTCGCAAGTTTTCTCATTGCTCGATTTACACCCGTTGTATATTGGATGGCTTTTTTGGGTTTTTCTGCAATAGATTTTGGAATTCCAAGTTTTCTCGCTGTTTGTCTTAGGACTCTTTTTCGCAGTAAATCGTTTGGTGAGGCAATTTTTAGGTTAGGGGGAAGGCTTAGAGCGAGTTGAATTATATCCCAGTCAGCGAAGGGCAGTCTTAGCTCCACCCTATGAAAAGCACAAACTTTGTTGTCTCTTTGGAAATTTGATTCATGGGACGAAACTACATCTTGATAGAGTCTTCTCTGCAAGCCAATCAAACCCTGTCTTGCATAGTCTCCAAGATAGCGGTGATATCCACCGAAAAGCTCGTCTCCCCCTTGCCCAGCCATCAAAATATGACAGCCAAGTTTGGCTGATTGTTCAGCAACCCAAAAAATAGGTATCGCAATGCTGGCGTTTACGGGGTTAGGTTCTTCAATCAACCATAGCACTTTTGGGAGAATTTCTTCTATATCGTCAATCGAATATGTCACATGATGGAGAGGTAAATTTAAAGCCCTTGCGGCACGCTCTGCGAAAGCAGTTTCCTTTTGGCCCTCCAGTGTTACGCAAATTAGGCGGGTATCAACATGGCATAGTTTTGTCAAAAAGGCTATTATACTACTGTCAATGCCTCCAGAATAAGCCACTGCAATCTCTTTAACATCTGAAACACGTTCTCTTGTCGATTGAAGCAAGACTTGTTTGAGCTTTTGAACAGCAGCTTCCATGTCTAATTTTTGTAAAGGTGGCTGAGTAATAGTTTTAGCAGTTTTAAAACGAAACCCTTTCTCATTTACAACAGCCAGCGTTCCAGGTGGAAACGAATTAGTCTTCATTATGTCTATTTTCCACAGTGCTTTGCGTTCTGAAGCTACAGCGCAAATGTCTTCGTTTTCACCAAAGTAAAGTGGGTGTGATCCAACAGAATCTCGCCCTACTGCTATCTCGTTGTCTTTTGCTATTACAAAAACGTAGACACCATCGAGCTTTCGAATAATACGCATTGCTTTGTCCTCAACGCTTTGAAATTTTTCAACTATGGATTCTACTTCACTTTTTGCAGGAGCAGGAAACAAGCGTCCTTCAAAAACAAGAGTGAAATCTCGGCATTTGACAGGTTGAGCTTTATCTCTAGGTAAGTTTTTGGCGAAATTGTGGCCTATTAAAGTGTTCGAGCTTATGCTTTCTTTCTGTAACTCCTGTACCGTTCTTTTTATTACGATTTTCTGGGGTGAAGCAATTCCAAATGCGTCAAAACCTCTGTGACTCAATGACTCAAGCATTGTAACAGCAGTATTGAAAACGTTTGAGCCATTCTTGTCTACAGCTGCAATCAGAGCACCCATGCATTTTCTCCGCACTAAGATATGGGGCAAAGGGTAAAAAGCCTAATCTTTAAAGCAGTATTGCATTAACATGTTTAGGGGTAGGTGAATGCCAATTCTCCCTATAGATACAAGGCGCTATGGAACCAAAGAAATGAGAAAGATTTTCGAAGAGGAAAATAAGCTTCAGCGAATGTTAGATGTTGAAGCTGCTCTCGCATGGGCCCACGCAAAGGTAGGGAATATCCCGCAAAAAGATGCAGAGAAAATTATGACGAAAGCCTCGACACGATACGTGAAGCTTGAACGCGTTAAAGCTATCGAACGCGAAATTAAACATGATGTAGCCTCAATCGTCAGAGCTTTAGCTGAGCAAAGTGGTTCAAGCGGCGCCTATGTTCATCTAGGCGCAACCAGCTATGACATCGTTGACACTGCAAAGGCACTTATGCTAAAAGACGCTACAAAACTCATTGAGCAAAAATTAAACAGTTTAGAACAAATTTTGACGAAAAAAGCCAGCAAGTATAAGAGAACAATCATGGTCGGTAGAACGCATGGTCAACATGCTTTACCGACAACTTTAGGCTTTAAATTTGCAATGTGGACGCGGGAAAATGCTAGAAACATCCAACGGCTGGAGCAGTGCTGTGAGCGTTTACTCGTTGGAAAAATGACGGGAGCTGTAGGAACTCAAGCAGGTTTAGGTCCACATGCCATGGAGATTCAAGAACTTGTGATGAAAAAGTTAGGCATAAAGCATGCTGATATTTCCACACAAATTGTGCAGCGTGACCGTCATGCAGAATTTATTTGCCTTTTAGCTTTGATTGCTTCTTCATTAGACAACATTGCCACCGAAATTCGGGAATTGCAACGACCAGAAATTGCGGAGTTGTTTGAGGCTTTTGAATATGAGAAACAAGTAGGGAGCTCTGCAATGTCGCACAAACGCAACCCAGAGATTTGTGAAAGGATTTGTGGGTTGGCTAAAATTTTGAGAGGCTTGGTTGTGCCTTCTCTTGAGAATGTTGTGACTTGGCATGAAAGAGATTTAACACAATCTTCGGCTGAACGCTTCACAATCCCAGAGGCTTGTATTGTGGTAGATTACATGTTGGTTCTCATGATCAATGTTTTAACCAATTTGAAAGTTGATGAAGAACGAATGATACAAAATTTGAAAATTACACAGGGACGGGTAATGTCTGAGGCTGTTATGACTGCACTTTTACAAAAAAGAATGAACCGTCAAGATGCCCATGAACTTCTCAGAAAGCTAACAATCAAGAGTGAACTAGAAAACCACCACTTCAAAGAAATCATAGTTGAAAACAGAAAGATACGGAAGCTCTTAACTGAAAAAGAGATCAGTGACGCTCTTGATCCCAAGAAATATTTGGGCACTGCATTTAAGCAGGTAGAATTGATTATAAAGAAAACAAGACAGGAAAGAAGGGCGAGAACTTAAATACGATCTATTTTCCAAACCTACGTTTACGCTGTTGATAAGTTCTCACTGCTCGTAACAAATCAATTCGTCGAAAATCTGGCCAAAACGCATCCAAAAAACACAGCTCGCTATAGGCACTTTGCCACAACAAAAATCCACTTAATCGCTCCTCTCCACTAGTCCGAATGATTAGATCAGGATCAGGCTTCGGCATATAAGCTGTATATAAAAACTTCTCAAACATCTCTTCATCAATCTTCTTCACGGGCAGCTCTCCGCGCTCTACTTTTTCAGCAATCTTTTTAGTGGCATCTATTATTTCAGCTCGCCCTCCATAAGCTAAAGCTATGGTTAAAAACTGCTTATCGTACGCCTGCGTAGCCTCCTCTACTTCCCTAATCAACTCTTGGAGCTTCTTAGGCAAGAGTTCAACTCGTCCAATAACCTTCACTCGAATCTTATTCTTATGAATACGTTCATCGGTTAGAATCTCCTGCAGCTTCTCCTCAGCAATACGCAAAATCTCTTCAACCTCACGCGGCGCTCGTGCAAAATTCTCAGTAGAAAACGAATACAAAGTCACGCATCGTACACCCATATCTAAACACCAGTCAAGCAACTGGCTAACTCGTTCACCCCCATATCGGTGACCAATCCAAGACTCAAGCAGACGCTCAGAGGCCCAACGTCTATTGCCATCTAAGATAATGGCGATATGCTCCGGCATCTTGCCGCCTTTGACCTGATGCCATAGCCATCGCTCGTAGATCTTGTAAGCACCAATTGCCGAAAGCAAGCCTTTTAACATAACAGATTAGACCTCAAAGCTGTGCGCCTTCTAAAGCATGTGCACAAATACAATTGCGCGTCTTCGGTAAAGAAACAATAGCCTCTTTTAAAACTTGCTCAATGACAAGTTTCTTCTTTTCCGCAATCTCAATCAGTTCCCTGACGGTTTGACGTTCCTGTAAACCCACAGCCATATTAGAAACATAACAAAATGAAGCGTAACACATCTCCAATTCCCGAGCGAGAACAGCCTCAGGCAAGCCCGTCATCCCTACTACGTCACATCCAAAATTGCGAAGCATTTTAACTTCTGCAGGTGTCTCATACCGTGGACCTTCAGTGCAAGCCAAAACTGCCTCACTGCAAACATTTTCTCCAACATACTTCGCTGCCCCTATCAAAACGTTGCGAATCTCAGGGCAATAAGGCTGAGACATATCTACATGTGTCACAGGGGCGCCTTCATAAAAAGTTCCTTTTCTAAGCTTAGTGAAATCCACAAAATCGTGAGGAATCACCAGGTTTCCGGGTTTTAAGCGTTTATTTATACTACCCACTGCATTAGTTGCAAAAACTCGCTTCACTCCAATCATATGCAAGGCAAAAATGTTAGCACGATAATTTACATGGTGAGGTGGGACTGCGTGATTCAAGCCGTGACGAGTAAGAAAAGCCACTATTTTCCCCTTGATTTTTACAATGGAAATTGGTGAGGGCAACCCGTAGGGGGTTCCAACTCGAATATGTTTAACTTCTCTCAGCAAACTGCCAAAGCCACTACCGCCAATAACTGCTACGCTAGCTTTGCTCAAATTCTTCAACTTTCGTTTTCCTCTTCTTGAAAAAGCCACCATATTTTATGTTAATCACAAGGGCTACAAGAGACGTGGCTATCGCCAGCAATATGCCAATAAATATGGTAAAAACAAGCTCAGCCCATCCAACGGTTGGAGTAATAAGAATTTTTGAGACTTGGTTAAATATTTGCGAAGACCAAGCAATTACAACGATAATTACTAAAGTACGCAGAAGCCGAATATCCCGTTCAAAATACCAACGGATAGTTCTTCCAGATAATGCGACGCAGACGCCAATAACTATGAGGTATACGCCTTGCTCAATAAACTCGCCTGTTAACCTTGGCAGCAGACTTGCCCATTCTCCTAGATTTACTGGGGGGATGCTGAGGCTTGAATAGTAGACTGCTGCCTCGTTTGTCCCGAGAAATACCCCGACAGCGGCAGCTATGATTCCTGCAGCAACAGTAAAACCTGCAATTTGAACTGGAAGGGGAGGAGGTTCGTATTCTTTAATCCATTGGATTAAGTGTATAGTTGCTTTGTCAATGCCGAATCCTTTCACGAGAAGAGTGGTCCCCAACACTATCAGAAAAGCTATCCATGTGTAGTATATCCAAAGTGCGCCCGCACCAAGATACATAGCAACTAGGATTATCAGAAGGAGCCCAGGAATTCCAAGTGCAATTCTCGAGTATCGGGGGTTATTTGTGAGCATTTTTAAGTATTTGCCAAAAAGCGCCGCTGTTTCCTCGATTGATTTGCTGTGCTTGACAATTATTCTACGAACCGAGGTAACAGGCACCCTTGATTCAACTAGCGGTAAAACTGCTTCGTCTGAGTATCCATCGGTTACAAGAATTACGCTGTTGGCTGGAAAAGCCTCCAATACCTCATTTAATTCTCTTACCAACTTTCTGTCGGCTTCAACACCGAGCAACTGCGAGCCGGAGATTGTAGCAATTTGGAAGTTTTCATGAGGTTGTTTCTGTTTAGTAAGTTGGTCGTAGACTCTCACTGCTTCAAACATGGCGTTAGCATCAGGCTCTTCTGGGTCTTTTAGTGCTAAGGAAACTGCTGCGTCGAGGTTTTCCTTTCTGTTTAATATAGGGGTTTTCTCTTCTGTTTTAGCGCCTATGTCTCCATCTCGATCAACGCATAAAATTAGTAGTCTCTCATCTTTTCCTTTTGATGCCATCGAAAGCTTCCACTTGTCTTTTTGGGTTGTCGCAATTTTAACTTTACGTTTTATTAATAAGAGATTCCGTGTACAGTATAAGTGTTTAATCTATGTCTCGGAAAATTTAACCAATAAACCTTTTAGGTTTCTGAAGGATATTATTTGATTCTTCTCATCGACATATTCGAAACCAGTTGCCAATAATTTCTAGTTTCTTTGACGGTTGGTGCATACTTGCGTCTTGTTAAGAAAGGAGATCAAATTGAACAAAACAGCGAGAGATAGTCTTTCAAATGTCTTGTGATTAAGAAGTTCTTTAAAATGTGCTCCCTCCCGTTTTTTCCCATCTCTTTTGCTTCGCTTGGGTGTTTAAGGAGATAAAGGGTTTTTTCAGCTGCTTCTTCGATACTATTTATCAAGAATCCGACTTCACCATTGATTATCTGTAGTAGAATACCTCCAACATTGCTGCCAACTACAGGCACGCCTTTCCACAGCGCTTCAGTTACAGTAAGGCCGAATCCCTCACGTATGGATTTCTGCAAAATAACATCTGAGGCTCTTTGGAATGCATTGACTTCGATATTTCCAACACCATTCAAATCTGAGAGTAAATGTATATCATAATCTTCTGCTGCATGCCGAGTAGTTTTTTCATAGTATACCCATCCTTCTGGGTCATCTTTAGCCATACTAGCTATCAATAATAATTGAACGTTGGCTACTTTCTTTTTAACCAACCTGTAAACATCAATAACTCCTAACGGATCCTTCCATGGGTCAAATCTAGAAACTTGAGTTATTATCGGTTTTTCAGGGTTTACATCGTATTTGTCCAAGATTGAAAAAATAAGGTTTTCAGGAAGAGGCTTGTTCTTTGCGCTCAAAGGATCTATAGAAGGAGGAATTATGAATGTTTTCTTTGATTCGAAGTTTTCCTGTACAAACTGCTTCATGGTGAAGATTAGTGAATTATATTTTAGTATAAATGGACTGATAAAATCAGTGAATTGTTGGTTTGGATGAGACAGATCAATGTGGCAGCGCCAAGTCCACCTTCCTCTTCCATTTGGGAGGCAATTCACCATTGCGGCTGGTTGGCAATCATGTATCACAACTAGATCGTGATCTGAATCAAATTCTCGGGCGTTTATCTCATTGAACTTCAGATAAGTTTTCTTCATATCCTCGGTCAAAGGGATATCCATGCCTTGAAGCCCGTTGTGAAAAGCTTTTGTCACATTGAAGAACTCGTCTGAACCTTCAATCACAGTCCACTCAGCTTTAAGTCCCACATCGCACATTAAGGGAACTATCCTGTGAAGAATTTCAGCTACCCCACCACCGAAAGATGTAGAGTTTATATGACATACTTTCTTTCCAACTAGACTTTCTGCCAACTCTTTGATTTCTTCTATTTTCACCTTCCCAACTATCGGTGTATACTCGTCGAGAGAGATTTTGTTGACGGAAACACAATGCATATTTTTTCCCCAAATTCAAGCTAGCTACTAACTAAAATTGTGTGATTAATCAGTTATATATTCGATTGTTAAAAGAAGATTTTATTAGAATTTGCATACTCGTTATATGTGGTGTTTGCTTTGGCTAAAGTATTGCTTAAAAATGTGAAAAAGCAGTTCGGCGAAGTTGTCGCAGTTAACAAGCTCAACTTGGAGGCTAAAGATAAAGAGTTTCTAGTTCTTTTGGGTCCTTCAGGATGTGGCAAGACGACTGTTCTACGCTGTATTGCGGGCCTCGAGACTCCGGATGAAGGAGAAATCTACATCGGGGAGAGGCTTGTAAATGATTTGGATCCTAAAGAAAGGGATATAGCCATGGTCTTTCAGAGTTATGCGCTTTATCCTCATATGAGTGTGTTCTCAAACCTTGCTTTTCCTCTAGAAAATGCTAAGGTTTCTAGGGATGAGATAAAGAAGAGGGTTCATCAAGTTTCCGACCTATTGAAGATAGAGGCACTTCTTGACAGAAAACCGAAGCAATTAAGTGGAGGTCAAAGACAGAGGGTAGCTTTAGGAAGGGCGATGATTAGAGAGCCCCACGTTTTTCTTATGGATGAACCCCTCAGCAACTTGGATGCAAAGTTAAGGGTTTACATGCGAGCCGAACTCAAGAAGTTGCAGAAAGAAGTTGGAATTACAACAATCTATGTCACTCATGATCAAATTGAAGCCATGACAATGGGAGACAAGGTTGCCATCCTAAATGAAGGAATACTACAACAAGTTAATACTCCAGATAGAATATACTTTCATCCATCCAACATATTTGTAGCGGGGTTTATAGGCACCCCTCCCACCAACTTCTTCGATTGTAATTTGACAAGGGGGGTTACTTGCACTCTCGACGCTGGAGAGTTTAGTTATCCTCTGCCTGAACATGTGTCGAAAGCAGTAAAGAAGTGTACATCGGATGCATGTGTACTAGGCGTAAGACCACAAGATGTCCTTGT
>Ga0209635_10000012_pt1 | contig 98524 bp, 99 predicted proteins | sample DeeMarSWOR230_32_FD_187463 | JGI IMG/M metagenome (GOLD analysis project Ga0209635, IMG submission 187463) | Marine sediment microbial communities from White Oak River estuary, North Carolina - WOR-2-30_32 (SPAdes) (version 2) | ecosystem: Environmental > Aquatic > Marine > Intertidal zone >...
TTTTGCTTCACCAGAAAAGCATTCAGTTGAGTTGACGCCAGGACTTCTAAATAAAATTCATAGAAAAAAACCAAAATTCATAATTTCGGTTGATCTCGCTCTTACAAGTTCAGTAGAGAAGATTAAGACACTTCTTAGCTTTCTTGGCGCACGCATGCTGATATATGACCATCACGTTCAGTCAAAATCTATTAGGTGGCCTGAAAGATGCATTCACATAAACCCGTTCAAATTTAATCTTGGAAACATTCCAGCATCCTATTACTCCTATCTACTATACAAGCATTATACCAAGGAAAATGATGCGTGCTGGGTAGGAGCTGTCGGTGCAGTTGCAGATTATCGAGCTGAAGAATGCCGAGGTTTGCTAGAGGAAGTGAGTCATCGTTATCCTTCTTTTTATCCCTTTAAAACTTTCGATCAGCCAACTGCACTTCGCTCTCCCTTAATGGCTATGGCGTATCTTGTAAACGCTGGTTACCAACACTCAGACCATTCCGGAGCCCAAGTAGCGGTTGAAGCATTAAATGAAGCGTTGCAACTGGGAGACCCAACAGTATTGTTGGAAGGCAAAACAGAAAAAGCTGCCATGCTCCAGAGGTTTTTAAGAGAAGTTAACAAAGAACTAAGAAAAAGTTTAGCCCAATTTAACTCTAAAGCCGAGTTTCACTTAGACTCCCGAATAGCATTTTACTCGATAAAACCAAAATTCAACATCACCAGCCAAATAGCCACGCAACTGCAACACAGCAACCCAAAAGCAATAATCGCTGTCATTTCACCTGAAACGCAAAAAACTACAAAAGTGTCTTTGCGAAGAGGAGGCATGATGAAAACTGACCTAGCTGCTCTAGCAGAATCAACGACTTCGGGACTGTTTCAAGCGTCTGGCGGAGGACACCAAGAAGCAGCTGGCTGCGTTCTACGAAATGAGGATGTTGATCTATGGAAGAAAAACGCTCTAGAACACATTCGAAGAGTTAAATCATAGAATTCTAGCTTATACATCATCTGCTGCGTCTTTTTTTGTACAACTTTGCCAAAGACGCTGCGGCAAGGATTACTGCAAAAAGCACAACATTCAAGCTTGTCCAAGTACAAAGTAGAACGGATCTTATAGAAATAGAGTGGCCTCCAACAATAATAGGTTTCTCCAGATATTTGTAATGAGCCGTAGCTATACGAGGCTCATCAATTATTACAAAAATTCCCTTAACCCCGGTCTGCTGCGGATCGCCATCAATATCCCAGTACAAGAAGTCATAACTTGCCAAAACAGGCGCTAAAAGAGAAGTGGTACTAGACTGGTAAAACCAACCCTCACCTGCAATTGAGGTGATGCCAGAAGGCTCAGTTCTAACAATCAGATAGTATTGAGTATTCCAGTTCGCAATGGCTGTTTTCGCATTATCCATCAAGATTAGATCGCTTTCCACATAATTTATCCCTGACGCATCTCCACTCCAAGAATAGAACACTCGCCGCGTTTGATTTCCATGCTCTACCAAGCTAGTGTCTAACCCAGCGTACACAGTCACGCTACTGTCATACCAGCCCTCCCCGTTTGGCAAGCCATAAGGAGACAGAACAGTCAGATAATATTGAGTATTGTAGTACCCAGTTACGTTGCCAGAAGCGGAAACAATTAAGGAATCGTCTTTCAACGTTGACAATCCAGTTGTGTCTATCCAAATAAACCGTTTAGTCTTGGGCGTAATCACCAATGGAGATTGAAATGCAAATACATGGATTGACTCAGCATCCCACAGAAACGAAATCGGCAACTCTGCTAATCCATAATTTACTCCATCAACAACAAGCACGCTACCTACAAAATCTGGTCCTACACCAAATTGATCAAATGTAATTTGATAAGTATGAGGTATAGTAACAGTAACACTCGTTGCGCTTTTGCAAATATTATCACCCACATCGCTTTCACCAGGTACTACGGATACAGTCGTATTAATGAAATAAGTTCCTATAAGAGCATCTGTTGTATTCCAAAGAAAGCTGAGCGTCACATTTTTGGCTCGGATCAAATCTGCTACAGCCTTTGTTTCGAGAAGCGTTTCATTATAATAACAACTTACAGTAAACGATTCAGATTCCGTGCCTTCATTCTCCACCACAACTTCTATCGTCACAATCTCTCCCTGCTTAACTATCATTGGCGAGGGAGTTTGACTTAGTATGGCAACATCATGCACTACGACTTTGATTATCGACGGAGAGACGCAGATATTGTTTATTTCATTGCTTTCATTGATTTCATAGCTTGAATCAGCTTCGGTCGTTATTGAATACGTCCTAGGAGGTATGCTAGCAGTACTCCATGAAAACGAGATAGTAGTTTGATTGCCAGATGCCAAGCTGCAAACGCGAATAACATCGATCGCGTTACCGTCATAATAACATGTGACGTTGAAGGTTTCAGAGATGTTACCAAAGTTTTTAACCACTACGTCGATTGAAGCATTATCGCCTTGGTTAACAACACTGGTTGAAGGAATCTGGCTCATTGCAGCTACATCACGTACTATTGGAACTACTGTGGTGTCATGATCACCACGATCCGAGACAGGAGTGCCACTAATTGTGTCAGTTCCCGAAGCTACAATGTCTTCTTTATGATTTAAGTATACTGAGCCTAGAGAAGTTGGTGTCGTCTCTACTCTGAAAGTTAATGTAGCATTTGCTCCAGAAGTCAGAGTTCCAACATCCCACTCAATTCTTGGAGGCGGAAGCGCAATTATAAAACCTTGACTTGGTGTTCCCAAACTTACGAAGACTACATCAGAAGAGATTGTTTCATTTACTTTGATGTCGGATACATTACTACCTCCAATGTTCCTTACGATGATTGTCAATTCATAGACTGTTGACAAACCAACGACAGGTGGATCTTCGCCACTTATGACAGCGGTTCCGCATTTATCCACTAAGAGTTTTCCGCACGCACGCACGCTTCTTGGCACTTGCCACAACATAAAAAAAACAAGTATTAAGACTACTAAAGAAAACAGAATAGCTAAGAGAGATCGCATTCCAATGCGCAGATTGTTTTTCTCCTTTTTTGCTCAGCAAACATCCAATCTCGGCATTACTAAAAGCTCTTCTGGAAAATACTTCTATAGATTTATTCTATTTTGAATATGCAGGCGACAAATGCACACGAGCAAAACCACAAAGATGTCTTTGCGAGAGCGGAATTTTTATTATAGAAGAATTTTTGCACGCGCGTAAGCACAATCGACGGTTTTTCGCATTTTTCTTGTGCACATCTGTCGATTGCTAGTGGTAACTATATGTCATTGGAAGACGCTGAGAGACCTATTTAGATTAGCAGCAAAAAAAGGAAAAATGGACTTGAAATTTTCAGAAATGTTATTCGATGCCAATTATGGTTATGTCGAAGCTGAAGCTGTCGATGTCGCTGATGCTTGATGAGACTGATAAAGTTAAGACAGTTTCCAGAACTGAATCGGCGTTAACTTGGCTGCCTTCGCGGTCCCAGTTCAATGTTATGTATGTTGAGGCGGAAGAAGGGTTCCAACTGTCGGTTGTCATGTTTAACGTCATGGGAATAGTTCCTTCGTTTTGAATGTAGATCGTGACATTTTGATTTGAACCAGGTTCTATGTAGCCCCAGTCGATAGTTGATATTTCATTGATACATGCGTTTTCCCAATAGACACCCACTCCTATGGAGTTGACGTTGCCTTGATTATTAATCGTTTTACTTCCGAATAGCAATCCAGAAGTTAGGATCACAGTCGTGACTGCCATGATCATGGCAGCCAGGAGGATTGTTGCAGAAAATCTTTGGTTGAACATTCTTCTGAACCAAGCGTGTATGGTATATTGAGTCTTAATAAACATTTTCGTAGAGACGTCGCACACAAATACACCAACAACACCATACAATTACTGAAAAAAAGAACACTTATCCTTCCTGAACCAAACGAATTGTTCTACTCAACACGCAAACTTTCAAGGCTTCCTCGTCGGCATCAAATTGAAATGTGCGCACTAAAATATGTCGTCATGCGTAATATGGAATCTTGCGAAACACTCCTTTTAACACGCCTTGCTCGTGAATGTTATAGAAAGCATTTCTAGACAAGGTGTATAGATTGATAAACTGGGATAACCCGCGGAAACGTAGAGACCGATTGTTTATTATTGCTGAAATTCTCGACATCGCCAGAGACGGAGCGTTGAAAACTCAGATAATGTATAGGGCAAACTTGAGTTTTTCTCAATTGAACACATACATCAAATTGTTGTTGGAATTACAACTGCTTGAAATCACAGAAGAAAACAGAAAGACTAATTATAAAACAACGAAAAAAGGTTTTGAATACATGCAGAGCTATAAAGAAGTCATTGAAATATTAAACAACAATTCCACCAACAACAATGGCCCACGCATTAAGGGTGGCCCAACAATATACTGGATAAAGAAACCTTAGTGATGAAGTTCGCTCAGCGCATCTTTTTTTCTAACACGGCAAAAACAAGAAATAGCCCAGTGAATAGGGCAAGCCAGATGAAAATAGATACACCAAGAATGTTGTATTTGACTATGGAATTGATTGAGTTAAAGAACGAATTTAGAAGGGTGTATAGGTCCATTTTTGTTTCCTCTTCTTCTTTAGAGGAATGTTTGTAGTTTGATTAATTGTTTGTGAAAAGATGGTATTTATTCAAACTCAGAATCAGACTACCTCTGCGCAGTTGTTGCGATCTCTATTTTTTGCAACGGAACTACTTTTGTAGATAAATTTCAATCTTTGTACTTGATGCGCGCGCGCTTAAAATTCGTCAATTAATGCTTTTATGATAAGCCATTAAAAAAAAGGTGATTTATTGAGCTCCTACGATGTTTACTGTTTTTCTTTTCCAGCGGACAGCCAAGACAGCTATTGTGATTACCGATGCTGTGCCAACTAAAAATATAAGCAGTTCAGGGGTTATCAGCGTTGGAAGGATTTCTAATCCTAATGAGGGGTCGTGTTCTAGGGTTTGGTTGCCAAAGTATGGATAGCAAAGGAATAATCTCATGTGGTGACCTGCAGGAATGTAGGAGGCTGTTACATCTACCACTGTAGCGTTTTCACCGTCTCGGAGTATGGCTTTTGGAACGAATTTGAAGAATCCTGCCAAGGTAGTGTTTCCTCTTTCGAAGCGTAGTTTGAAGCGTTCTCTAAGTCTTGCTCGCGCCGTCATCGGTTGTTCTTGCTCAGTCAATGTTTTGTTTTGAATTATGCCCGCTTGTGCTCCTTCAACGTACATGTTTTGAGTCATCGATGAAGCTTCTATGTTTCCGTCTGCAGTTTCTATGTCTTGTTCGGCAAGGTTGATTTTTTCTATTGGTATCGATGCAAGGTTTATCCACAAAGCCAGCCCCGCTTTTTTGACAGGCACGTCTATGCCGTTCTCTGCAAGCTCTGTTAGCAGTGGTTTAATGAGGTCGATGTTCCACGTCCAGTTTCTGACGATGAGATCCATTTTAAGTTCACCTGCACCGACAGAATAAGTGTAAAGATCATCGACGTTTTCTGTTGCAGGAGTGTAGTAGAATCTACATCTTATGATCACATTGTTTTCTGCGAATTTGAGGTTTTGAAACGGCACTTTGATTATGGTGAAGTTGAAGGATAAATATTGTACGTCGCCATGTGTCACTTCTGTTGGACCGGTTAAGTTCCATTGGCAAGCGCTAAAGGGTAAATAAGGACTGTGTAATCCATACCAAAACGCAAGTTGCATCAGTCGTTGCTGTATTCTGTTTCGTATCGCTGCTTGAAGCATGTGTTGTTTTGGACTAAAGTATTTTTCATTTAACATTGCCTGCATATTTAGCTCAGTTGCTTCGTATACACGCTTGTAGTAGGGATAGTCAAAGGTCATGAATTCAATGAGGCCTTTATATTTAACCACATAGATGTTGCTTGTGTCATTTGCGTACCACCACAAAAACATAGGTTTCTTTCCGCCAGATGGGAAGATTATGTTTATCTTGTCGGTTTTGATCCATTGCCACTTGTTGCTGCCGTCTGGACCATAAGGCAAGATTTCCGGTTTTGCCAAAGTCTGCGCAGATGCTGGTTGAGCAATCAACGGAAGCATTAGAGACATCGCTAAAATCGCCAGAACAGTTGTTCCGAATATGTTTTTTCTTCTTTTCAAGGGTTTTTCACCAAAATAAACTTGGAAACGGCTTCTTTTAAGGAAATCGCTTCGAGAAAACTCGAATATCGCCATAGAACAGTTCTAGAAACCTCGAACTTTTATGATAACTGCCCCGTAGCTAACAAAACTGCAGTATTTAGGTAAAGCACCAACAGGCCCATCACGATCGATTTGTCTAGGCGCAGTCCTTTACTGAAGGAATACGCCGAAGACAACAACATCACACTCCAAATTATAAGAACTAAGAGAAAATAGCGGGCTACCTCGTAGGAGAGGAACACGTAGATGTAAGGAAACAAGGCTGCAGGAAAGGACGCAATGCCCAGGCAGACAAACAACTGTAAATCTCCACCAGTCCGCTTGAAGAACAAATAGGTGATCAAATCAGAGAAGAAGAAGAGGCTGATCCAGTTGAAAAGATAAAGTAGCGCTGTTGTTTCGAATTGGTAAGCGGTGAAGGGTGAGTAGAAGAATAGTAATGACTGAGATGAGGCGAAAGCGGAGCCGAGAGCTCCTAAAACCAAAACGATAAGCGAAAGAGGCAGCAGCCTTAAGGGTTGGGTGGTCTTCGCAAAGAGAGGTGACAAGAACAGCCACTTAGCCAAGCGGTGGCTAAAAGTTTCACTTAGCTGCAGCATCGAGGGTATGCTTTTCCCTTTTAACGATTTATAGAGAAGCCGTCCGTGGTCATTTAGTTTGTATTTTCGTTGTTTGTCTTGGGTTAGGTAGTCTGAGAGCATGTCTAGATGGTAGTAGACGGTGCCAACGCCTAGTCCCAGTGTCTGTTTTAGTTCTTTGAATCCTATCTTTTCTTGTTCGCCCAGTATTTCAATTATTTTTCTGCGGGCAGAATCTCGGAGTAACGTGTGGTAGCGGGACTGGTCATCCATCGATAGGCACCGCTGCGTTGTCTTTTAAGATGAACGGCTGTGTTATTTATGGCTTAGTGTGATGCTTCTTTTGTGGAATATTGTTTTTTGGGGAATAGGGCTTTATTCCTAGCTCTGTCGTAGTTTTTGTTGAAGGGAGAAAGGTGGCGGTTTCGAAGCCGAAAACCAGTGGAATGACTAGTCGGCTCTGTTACTTATTGTTGGTGCTGCCTTTCGTTTTAGCCTTGGTTTCGTGGTGGGGGTTTCCTGTTTTGGCGCAGTGGTTGTCGGTGAGTGTTTTTGGGTATGAGCCTATGCTTAGGCCTGCGGGTTGGTTGTGGTATGTTGCTGTTGTGTTGTTTTATTCGTGGTTTACTTTCTTAGCCATCGGCGTTGGGGGGCTGTTAGTAGTGGGTGCTTGGTTGTCGCGGCGTAGAGCGAAGCGGGGGAGGATGGGTTTTTATCCAATGGTTTCGTTTGTGGTGCCTGCTTTTAATGAGGAGAGGAGGCTGCCACGGTGTATTGCCAGTCTGTTTCGTTGTGCGGCTGAGTATCCGGGTCCTGTGGAGATTGTTGTGGTGGATGATGGGAGTGTGGATACTAGTTATGAGGTGGCGTTTGCGAGTGTGCAGTTGAACATACGGAAGTATCCTAAGGTTCGGGGTCGGGTGGTGCGGCATATGGTGAATTTGGGGAAGGTGGAGGCTTTGCGGAGTGGTGTGAATCGGGCGTTGGGGCAGGTTGTGGCGGTGGTGGATGCTGATTCTTGGTGGCGATCTAATGCGTTGCGTGGTTTGGTGGAGTATATGCGTGGGAATGGGAAGGTGGCTGTGACGGGTTATGTTCATCCTGATGGTGGAGGTTATAGTCCGTATGTGGTTTTGCAGCAGTTGGAGTATAGTCAGGGGTTGGGTGTTTTTCGGTGTGCGCAGGCTTTGGGGAATGCGGTTTTGGTTGTGCCTGGTGCTATTGGATTGTTTGATGCGGACGTGCTTCGAAACTTGCTTAACGAGTGGGGTGTGCGGTCGGTGACTGAGGATTTTGAGATTACGTTGGAGTTGCAGAAAAGAGGCTACGAGGTGGGGTATTTGAATGCAGGTCGTTGTGGAACGGTAGCGCCTGGCGATTTTGGGAGTTTTTGGGGTCAGAGGTCGAGGTGGTTTGTGGGTTGGCTGCATAACACTTTGGGAATTCACCGTGATGTGTTGTTGGAGAGACGTTGGTTGAGTTTACTGTTGTGGTATTGTTTAGTTGTGGAGTATTTTGGGGCGTTTGTTGAGCTTGCTGCCATTTTTAGTTTTCCGTTTTTATTTTGGTTTGCGCCTGACAGGGTTTTGTTTGTTCTTAATTTGTTTTGGTTTGGGGGTTATTCGCTTGTTTTGGGTGTGGTGTTGCAGGCGGTTGCGTTGTGGTTTGCGTATGGGGAGTATAATCACAAATGGCTGCTTTATTATACGCCGTTTTATGCTATTTTGCGGTTTGTTAATTTGTGGGTGCGGGTAGTTAGTGTGGTGAGGTATGCTTTTGGGTACAGAGGCAACTGGCACACAACAAAGCAAAAAAAGACTAGAAAAATAGCTTGCTATTAAAGAACCGTTAAAGAAAACTTAGCAGAATAGAGTAAACTGTTAAATGCGAAAACCAAAATCATTTTTTTCGCGCGCGTCACGAATCCTTATTCATCTAGCACTACTGATGAGCCCATTCCCTTGCTTAGAGTATTGGGAGAAACTCTACGGTGAAAACGAATTTGTAGGCGGCAGCACAGGCTCAAGCAGCTCTTGCCAAACTGCGGATAGTACACGCACAGAAAAACGCTAAGCCAACCCTTATGAGAATGTCTTGTCCTAAAATTCTCGCAGAAGGCGAAAAGAAATGAAAACAAAATACAGAGTTCACAGGCTTGACATTAAAATGACAGCAGATCAAACCAAGCTGGAGCAGTTCTTGAACAACTTGGAAGGCGAAGTCGCAGCCATAATTCCAAACATCACTCCCCGATTCACCCCAGGAGGAATGGGCGCCGACGTAGACTTTCTCCTAATTATCGAAAAGGTGAGCTAAAAAAAAATGAAAGAATGGAAATGCGTCCAAGTAGGACACCACAAAAACATAGGCAAAGTAATAAAAGAACACCAAAAACAAGGCTGGCAACTCCACACCTACCAAGCCCAAGGAACCCCAACCCTCGTCAATCACTACCTCCTATTCCAAAAAGAAACCAAACCCTAACCACACCACCTATATCAGAATCCTATTAGCATCCTAATAGGAAGGTCTATCTACCGCGCAGAGAACACAAAACCATTACTCACCATCATCAACACTCTTCCTTCTCCTCCTCTTCCTTACAACCGCACCTTCCTCAACAAAACTAGCACTACGCAACTCACGCATATACCAAACTCTATCACGCGCAAAATAAATCCCCGTAACTAACCCAAAAACCACCAACGCCAACCCACTAAACGTCAATACCAACCCCAAAACACACCCAGGCGACCCAGAAAACCCAACAGGCACAAACAAAACCCACTCCAACTCCTCCGCCACAAACAAAGTCTCCAAAACTCCACCCACAAACAAAACACTCCCAGCAATAAACATCAAATAAGCTGACATCTCATTATGCCTCGATTCCGCAGCTTTCTCATGCAAATAATCCCGAACCGACAACACCAACCCACATAAAGAACAACAGCAAAAAAATATGTAAACCTTCTGACATATCAATATTAATATATGTAACAGATTATTAATTCGTTTTTTTCCTGTAAAAATATCAAATATTTCAATGAAATAGTCAATTGAGAAGGTTTCAACGCCATCCGATTTACGTTTATGACATATTGTTCTTGTTGTATGTTAGCATTTTTACATGTTAGTAGGCGTATATGTAATAAACCGCCTTGCAGAAAGTCATTCGAATAAGGTCGCTAGACATCCTTCATTAACAGAGCCTTTCAACAGATACTGTTAACTTATTCATGATGAGCTTATAAATTCCTCTTTCATAATTTTTGAAAGTATACACCAAAAAGCTGATATGAATTGAAAGAGGAAATAACTCAGATATATTCGTGTGAAATGCGAGCATGGTGTAAAACGCATGTCTCTAGACCCAAATTTAGACATGCCTTTAGAATGCGCGCGCGTATCTGAAGTGGCAAAAACGTATAACATATCAATTGATAACATTGCATTGATGTGTTATAAACGAATCAAGGAATTGAGAAAATGAAAATAACGTATGAACCGTTTAAAGAAATTATCGTCAAAGACTATTTGAAGTTTGAGAAACTTGATGATTTGATTTATGCATTTGCTCAGCTCAGGGGACTTGGGCAACCTGTCTCCTTAAACTGGGCTGAAGGAGTAGTCTTTGTCCATTCTGTTATGCCACCAACTACAGATGAACTTGTGGAAGAATACCTGAAAGGACGTTTGTATTACGTTGGAGTGAGTTTTGCATTAATGGACAAGTATGAACACTTTGCAAAATACGAAACTCCACAAGGAGAAGTTGCTGTTCCAATCATAAACGTTAGCTCCAGTCAAATACTTTCTGAGCTCGCAAAATGGCTCAAGAACAATCATGAATAAGCGCGCGCTGTCAATATCGGCGTATCTTTTCTTTTTAGTCCTCTCATAATTTTCTCTCTGTCTCTAATTTCTCCGTTGAGTCTCTCCATCTTATTATTGTTCATATCTCCTTGTATCTTAACGTGTTTGATATGTATGGTTCTTGGTCCTTTCAGTGACCAAAACTCTTTCATAAACGCTTGGTGATAAGACCTCAAACCGTCAGTTATCAAAATCTCAGGTTTTTTTCCAGTAACTCTTTTCGCCATCTGGAACAGTGTTCTTGCATCATGCTTATACTTGGACTCCGCAACCTCTTGAGCGATCCAATACCGTGTCTCATTATCCATCACAAGCTTAATGACATATTGAGACCACAGTGTGTTGACCTTCTGATGCATCACTACAGACCAACAATTCATAAAAAAAAAGAACAACTGCATACACGTACAACAATAGCACGGAAACATTTATTAAATCTTAATATTGACTATACATTAAGTAGGTGACACTTTTGTCAAAGCTTATCTCAATGCAACATCCAAGGAATAATGAAAGAAGAAATAACGACCTCTCCTGTGAATCCTGCGGACATGCATTTGAAAACCCCATCCGATTAACTAACCTTTCAGCAACTCCAATGCAAATTTATAACGCTTGTCCATTCTGCTTCTATAAGCTAGACGAAGAACTTGGGAACCTGAGAGTGTCAACCTCAAAGAACTCAAACACTATTCTCGAAAAAAACGAGAAAAATGCAAGTCTCGAACCAGTAGGGTGTGCACACTACTTCGGATATTTGAAGAAACGCCCCAAAAACACGCCGATTCCAGAGGCTTGTCTGACCTGCGAGAAAATGATAAAATGTGTACTTTAGCAAATCCAAGGATTTCTTCTCTAGTAAAGTCCATATTATCAAATCATATTGAAAATTCGTATTAAAATTTATGAATTAGAGTTCATAACCTATTTATTATTTATGCAGATTTATTATTGCTGGGATTAGTATGACAATCGCACGAATCAGTATTAAAGACGAGAATGAATTAGCAAAAATAGTCGAAAGTGATGTAAGTGTTGTCGAAAAGGGACTAACAGCAATCTGTAGTAACATGCCGATAGATTCAAAAACGAATATCGATGTGCTTTGCCACGATGAAAACGGACAGCTTCTAATTCTCAAGCTAAGCGCAAAAGAAAATGACAACATGTTCTTCGAAGGCTTGAAAATCTTAGCATACGTCAACAACGTGAAACCGATGCTGAAGTTTTCCTACAAAGATTTCAAAATAAACGATTCGAAGACACCAAGGCTTGTCTTTTTGGCACCTTCGTTTTCAGCGCAGTTAGTCGATGTAGTTGGCCAGATGCAAGGAATCCAGATGGATCTCTACACATGGGAGTACTTTGAATTTGACGACAAAAAAGCCCTACACCTCGAGCCAGTCTGGCTAAGTGAGACAACCAAATCAAAGCCACGAAGAACTAAACCAGAAAAGCCAACGCCACCAAAAATTGCCGAAAAAGAACCAGAAAAAGAGCCGGAACCAGTGACAGAAGAGGTTATGATGCCTCCCGAAGAAGCTAAGCCAGAACCACCTAAAAAAGAGCAGAAAGAACGAGCAAAAAAGAAATCCATTTTCTCAATCTAAGCCGCTTCTTCTACTATTGCCACAATTTTTTCGAACTCTTGTTTTTTCAGTAATCTAACAAAAGTGAAGAGTGGAAACGCTTTTTAGTCTAAAGTTAATAGGGAAAAATATAGGTGATGTTGATGGATGTGAAGTTGTTTGTTGACGGCGAAGAAATCAAACTTAATGAATTTGTAAAGAAAATGTTCAGCGGAACAATCGCAGGTGCGGTAATGTCGCTGAGAGGCATTGAAGAAAACTGGAAAGAAATCCGAATAAAAGTAACAAAAAAAACATAGAAAATGTTGGCAAAAGACTATAAAGTTGCCCATTGGTCATTCTACCAAGACTTAAATCTCCTTCATAGTATTGATATTGTGAAAGGGGAGCATGGGAGAGGTGAAAGGTGAAGAAAGCAACTTTGGGAATGATGTTAACACTATTGCTAACATCTGTTTTTGCATTGGAGCTCAGTGTACGATCAGTTAAATTAGAATCTACGATTTTGACTTACGATGATGTCTCACACATTATTGATAGAAATCAAGGAATTACTTCTCTGCCTCCGATAGATTGGATTCACTACCATGACTACACAGAGATAGTTGCGATTCTGCTTGCATTAAATGAAACTTATCCAAATATTATTGATGTTTTTTCAATTGGCAAGAGCTGGTGGAACCGTGACATTTACTGTGTGCGCTTAACAAACGAAAGCGATCAAAAGGTGAAACCAGAAGTTTTATTCGTAGGCTATCACCATGCCCGTGAGATAATCTCCTCTGAACTAACATTATATTTCGTTGTTTATGCCGCTACAAATTTCGGTTCGAACGGCACTATAACGGAACTAATCAACAACTGCGAAATTTATGTGGTAGTAGCACTCAACGTTGATGGCTTCGACTTGTTTGAGGCGAATGAATGGCAAAGGAAAAATGCTCGACCAATAGATGAAGACAATGATGGCTTATTTGATGAGGATCCGCCTGACGATGAAGATGGAGATGGTTATGTAGAAGACCTCTGGCAACAGGAGGTTTTCATTAGATATGAAGGCGTAGATGATGATGGTGACGATTTATTAAACGAAGACTTTGTAGGAGGCGTTGACCTAAACAGAAATTATGGCTATCAATGGAACGCAACTGTTCAAAGCGGCAGTACTGATCCATCCGCAGAAGACTATCGAGGGCCAGCACCATTCTCAGAACCAGAGACACAAGCTATAAAGGACCTCTCCCTACAATATAATTTTAAATATGCTATAAGCTTCCATTCTGGTGCCGAAAGTATTGTCTACCCATGGGGATATACAACACTCCCCTCGCCAGACAAGGAAATATTCAATGACATTGCAAGTCAACTTTCGAGTTTAATAGGATGCTGGCATGGGCAATCGGGAGCATGGTATACAACTTCTGGTGTTTGGGACGACTGGATGTACGGCAACAGAAATGTACTATCCCTAACATGCGAAATCTACACAAACAGCAGCGCATGGCAATATGAACCTGGGCCATACAACAATTCATTATGGGAAAAAGGAATTTTCCAATTTTTCAACCCTGCCCCAAATAACATCGAAACAGTAATCCAACGCTGGTTGCCAGTCTTCCCATACGTTATAAACAGAGCAATAAGCGAAGCCTACGACGTAACTATAACTAATATGACTACCATGAAAGCCATAATTGGACAAGGCTACCCGATAACCATCAACATCACAGCCAAAAACCAAGGCTTCTACAGCGAAGTCTTCAACTTAACTGCCTACGCTAACAAAACAATAATTGATACACTAGCTAACATCACCTTAGCTATCGGAGACTTTAAAAACATCACTTTCTTATGGAACACTACTGATTTTGTCAAGGGAAACTATATGATAAGTGCTTACGCTACTCCTGTAGATGGTGAAACAAAAACAGCCAACAACAACTTTACTTACGGCTTCATAAAACTGACTGTTCCCGGCGACTTTGATGGAGACTTTGATGTGGGCTCCGCGGACTTTGCGCTGCTTGCAGTCGCTTATGGCTCCACGCCAAGGAAACCTGGTTTGATAGGCTATTGGAATCCCAACTGTGATGTTGATTGCAACAACAAAGTTGGTCCTTTCGACTTCGCCGTATTATGTGTAAACTACGGCAAACACTACCCATAATACTCTTCTTTTCTTCCAAAACAGGCGCACACGGATTATTTGTTTATATTAATTAACCATTTTGGAACTCTGGCGCTCACTGCAGCATCCCAGCCATTATAGGGTTTAATGTCCAGAACAGGAGTACCATCAATAGCGTCAAGACTTTTCACCCAAAGAATATTCTCCTCACGTTTTACAAGTTCCACTAAGGTCAAACCAATGGGATTGGGACGAACAGGAGTCCTTGTGGCAAAAATTCCCACAAGTGGCAACTCTGTTCTTCCTTGGGGGTGGATCTTTAAAACAGTTTCTTCAGTGTTCAATATTTTGTGCAACAAAAAGATGATAAAAACGTGGGAGAACTCTTCGATACCATCCAAAGCTTCGGTGAGGCTTTTTTTGAGCACTATTCTTGAAACAAGAGTTCTATCTTTGACATTTTCGTCAGGCGATGTCCGTTTCACAAAACCTATGGATTTGATTTTAATTTTCTTTGAAGGTAACAACAATATCACATTAATAACTTATAATTTCATAGAGAAAAGATTAACTCATGAGTTTTTACTGCCTTTGTATTTGTGTCGAACGCATCAACAAAAAAGTTTATTAAGTATTCCGATGCCTGATATGTTGACTTATAATCTTTATTAGAAAAGATATGTTCAAAAAGGTAGTGGAAATATAAATGCGGGGTTTAGCAGTTTTCGTTGTGTTTTGTGCTATTTTTTTAGTGGCGTCGCTTGTGATTTCTTCTCCTTTGTTTCCTGGAAACGTGATTTGTGTTTTGTTTGGAATTTCGAATTTGAGTCAAGTTTCTCTGGTAAGTGCGGTTGTGAATGGGGTTTTTTATGGGTTCATTGTGTGGGTTGTTTTCTTTTTGAGTTTTAGGTGGATAGAGCGGTCTCTTTCTAAGAATGAGTTGGTGGAGGAGAAGAAGTGAGAGTTTTTACAGAGAGGTGAATCCGGTTACGTGGATGATGCTTTCGCAATTGTTACATTTTACTATGAGTTCTTCTAGTTGTTCGTTCTGTTTCATTTTGACCTCTTGGATGACATAAGTGGTTTCTGTTTCGTCTTCTGGTGAGATTACTGCTCCACATTGGGGACAGAGGAAATCTCCGTTGCCTTCGATTTTTGTTAGATCAACCACATACGCGGTGGAGGCTTTTTTCATCTTTGGTTCTTCCGTTTTTTTGTTGTGTTTTTTGGTTTTACCATGGATTTGGTAAATAACGTTTGTGAATTGTAGATTCAGAGTTGTGTGTGTTTGGCGCATGGGAGAGACTATTCTATTAGGATCTAAATATATAGATTTTTTAGGCTTTGAATTGATTGCAGCCTTCTTTAGTGAGAGTGAAATTTTGTATGTTGCAGGGTTTTCCTTTATTGTTTTATCTACGTTTTTTACTTAGTGTTTTTCAGAGTGTTCGATTTCAAGCAAGGGAAATCTAAGGAATAGTATTAGACTTAGGTGGTGGAGGGAAAGTTTTATATGGATGGATAATCCAACCAATCCACAATGCAATCACTAACAACTCGCCACCTTGCACTACTCACCATCTTATCCACCCTATGCATAGCTATTCAGCTAACCCCTCGCCCTCCAAATGTTGAATTCACTTCTTTACTTGTCTTTCTTGTCGGTGTTTTTTTTGGTGTATTTATCGGTAGTGCGATTGGCGCCACTGTAATGATAATAAACGGATTTTTATCTTCTTGGGGATTTGCCGGGTTGAATTTACCTTTTCAAATAACAGGAATGGTAATCGTGGGTGTTGTGGGTGAATTGTATGGACGGACAAAAAAGGGCGAATATACATTAAGTTCCTGTATTGAAGCAGCGGTCTTAGGTGCTTTTCTCACACTTGTTTATGACGTGGTTACCAATATCGGCGTTGCTGTATCTTATATGCTGCTTGGAATGCCAGCATTACCAGCGTTTATCAGTGCAATTGTTTTCGGAGTTCCTTTTTCGTTAATCCATGTTGTGTCAAACTTCTTTGTCTTTTCGTTAGCTTTTTTTCCGCTAACAAAAGCTCTACAAGAGTTCTTCGGAGGTGAAAAAGTTTGGAGAAAGGACTCCTTATCTATGTAATTCTTGGCGTACTCGTCTGGGCAATTTTGGGAACTGTCGTCGCAGCGTACTATTTCCATCAATACGATACATATCAAAGAGAATACAGCAATTTAGCCGATCAATTTGCTAGCATCTCCATCAAAGTCAATATTTTTCTAAGCTACGGTAACGGTACGAAAGTTTGGCATAACAATACTGTGATTCCGTTAGGCGCAACTGCATTCAACGCAACTTATTCAGTAGCTGAAGATGTAAAACACACCGATTACGGAGGAGAATTAGGAATAATAGTGACGTCGATAAATGGTTTAGCTAACAACTCTACGCATGGATGGTTATACTGGTATTATGATTCTGGAAACTTAGGATGGATGGGTCTACAGCAGTCTTGTGCGAAGCATATACTTCATGAGGGAGATATTATCGCCCTTACTTATGAAAGCTACATTCCGTGGCCTGAAAAACCTACATAGAGTGATGTATGACTGTTTTAATGGCGTTGTAGCCTAACTCAAGAGTCTTTTTGGTTTACGTGTAAATATTTACACATAAACCAATCCACACAATACTTCCTCAAGTCTCTATCTTCATTGGCAGTTCTTTAGTTTCCATTAATGTCTTTCCTTTTTTAGAAACTATCCGTAAAGAAAGCAGTTTACATAAGTTTCGTCAAAGTAATCTAACATAACTGAAAGAAATTATTAGTAACCTATTATGAAGTCTAGTTGCAGTGAAAAACTTTTGCAAAGAGAAAAAGTTTTCGAGTACATAGACCATCACTACGATGAACATCTCAGTAAGCTTCAAGAGCTTCTAAAACAGCCTTCTATCTCTGCTGAAAACAGAGGAGTCCGTCAGTGTGCAGAACTTGTTAAAAGCTATCTGGTAGATCTTGGGTGCAAAAATCCACGACTTGTAGAAACCTCTGGATTCCCAGTAGTTTATGGATATTACGATGCTGGCGCCGACAAAACAATAATCATCTACTTCATGTATGACACCCAACCAGTTGACGACCCAGGATGGACTGTTTCGCCACTAGAAGGCAAAGTTATCAATCTGCCGCCCTTTGGCGATTGTCTTGTGGCAAGAGGAGCAATAAACACTAAAGGAGAACTACGTGCCTTCCTAAACGCTTGTGAATCGATAAAAACAGTTGGCGAGAAGATCCCAGTTAACTTAATGTTTGTTGCGGAAGGAGAAGAGGAATTGGGCAGTCGACACTTGCCAGAGTTTATCGCAAAATATGAAAACGAATTGAAGAAGGCTGATGCAGTTTTCTTTCCATCTGCTGATCAAAATCAAAAGGGAAAGGTGATGATAGAGCTTGGCGTGAAAGGAATCGTCTATTTTGAGCTAGAACTTGATGGAAAAACTTGGGGATATGGACCAACCAAGTTTGACATTCATGGAAGTAACAAAGCATGGGTGGATAGCCCTGCATGGCGCATGGTACAAGCCTTGAGCACAATGACTTCAAAAGATGGCAACAAGGTTTTGATTGATGGTTTCTATGATAACGCCTTGCCCCCAAGTAAAGAAGATTTAGAACTGCTGAAAAAACTGGAGAAGACTTTTGACGAAGATTCTGAGAAGGATTTGATGAAAGTTGAAAGATTCATTGGCAACGTACATGGAAGAGAGGCTTTACTGAAATATCTGTACTCTCCAACTTTAAACATAAACGGCATATGGGGCGGATACATCGGACCAGGAACAAAGACAGTACTACCATACAAAATTACAGCTAAGGTTGATGTCAGGCTTGTCCCAAATATGACAGTAGAAGAAGTAATACCAAGAATAAGAAGACACCTTGACAAACACGGCTTTCAAGAAGTTAAGATATTGGAGCTTGAAGAAGGTTATGGATGGGCTAAGACGAGCGTTAAGGAACCTTCTACACAAGCAGTTATCAAGACCTATCAGGAATTCGGCTACGAGTCGGAAATATGGCCTCACATCGCTGGCAGCGCCCCTTTCTGCATGTTTAACCGTGAACCCTTGAATTTACCCTTTGTCATAGGTGGTTTAGGGCATGGTGGAAGAGCGCACTCACCAAACGAATATCTTGTTGTTCAAGAAGAAGGACCCACAGGTGGACTATGCACGCTCGAGAAGTCTTATGTGGCAATTCTTGATAACTTGTCTAAAATGGGCTAGCCATCTAGCAAGTTTTAAGTGTAGCAATGGTTCATTCTAATACTCCAAAAGTGGTGCTTAATTTGATGGAAATATTCCCTTGGTGGAATGAAAAACAGAAGAAACTGGCAGAAGAAGCAAAAACTTTTGCCGACAAAAACTTGTCGAAAGGAGAAGAAGTGGCTTGGACAAAAGAATTCCCTTCAGCCCTCCTTGAAGAAGTGGCAAAGAAAGGCTGGTTCGGTGCGCCTATTCCAAAAGAATACGGGGGCGGAGAACTTGGCGTAACAGGTTGTTGCATCATAGCAGAAGAACTTAGCCGTATATGTGCAGCGTTAACAGCTGCTTACTCGGTAACCATGTTTGGTGGTGTAGAGCAGCTCATAAAGTTTGGCAAAGAAGAACAAAAGCGAAAATGGTTGCCAAACGTTGCTGAGGGAATGCTTGGTGGTATTTGTATCACTGAACCTGGTGTGGGTTCAGATGCAGCAAGCATCGAAACAACCGCAAGACTGGAAGGCGATCATTATGTGTTTAATGGAAAGAAACGTTTTATTACAAATGCAGGCATGGGGGACATCTATTGCGTATACGCCAAGACCAGCGATCGTCTAGAAGACAAAGCTAAGTATACGCATCTAAGTGCTTTCATCGTGGAAAAAAATACGCCAGGATTTTCACTTGAGAAAATCAACGAACTAGGAGGATGGATCGGGCTTCCCAATGGATACTTGGACTTTGATGACGCCAAAGTACCTGTAAGCTCGCGCTTAGGCGCTGAAGGTGATGGCTGGAAGGTTCTTGTAGATGGGTTGAACTTTGAAAGAAATCTTTTTGCATCTGGAATGCTTGGTCCAATGAGAGAAGCCATACGATATTCTGTTGGGCACTCACAAAGACGTATCCAGTTTAAGCAACCAACAATTGATTCTGAGATTAACCAGTTCAAGATTGCTGATATGTTTGCAAGACTTCGAACTGCGCGATTGCTCGTATATCACTCAGCCCGCATTATGGACATGAAAGCTGACGCTGTAATGGAAGCAACAAACGCCAAACTTTACACATCTGAAGCCTACGAACAACAAATGATTGACGCAATGCAAGTCATGGGAGGAGATGGCTGGACACGGTTCTACCCAGTTGAAGCACTAATGAGAGACGCCAAAGTTAACCAATTGGGCGCTGGAACCAGCGAAGTAATGAGAATGGTCCTATATAGACAAGGAATACGTACAATGGCAGAAGAACTGAAAATGCCACACCGTCACATACACCCTACATTAGAAGTACCAGTTTCAACCACAAGACCCTCATCTATAACCGAAACCAACGAAAAATCAGTTCTTGAAATGTTAGCAGACGACTACAAGGTGAACCCAGGGCTTTACATGAGCCGCAACGACATGAAAGAGATGTTAACAGGCATAACAGATGAAAAACTTGACAACATCCTAACATCACTAGAAAACAAAGGACTGGTTAAACTCTATCGTGACAGAAAAGGAAGAATTGCTTTGACAAAAGCCTCATACAAAGGACTAAAAGAAGCAAGACCACTTGAAGATTATAAATGGTTCCCTGAGTGGGCTAAAAAGCAACTTAACATTTAAGACCAACACTTCTTTAACTTTGAATTATACGAAGGCTTCTTTTGAAGGTCCAAATTTGGACCTTTCTCCCTTATCTTTGAGTAAAAATTAGCGCGCGCATTGTCATTTGATAGTGTTCATCCATTCTCTTAATGGTCTTTTGAAAAATAAGATGCTATCAAAAAGGGGTCTCTGTGTGTAGTTGCGGTTTATGGTCTTGCTTTCTTCTTCGCGCGCGCAATTGTTACATTGAAATTGTTTCTTTTATCTTCGGTATGTACACTTCAGTTATTCCGGAAAGTTCTTTCGCAAGAGCTTGCGCTTGATCTAGTTCTCCGTGGATTAGAAAGGTGCTCTTTGGCTTTAATGTTTCCACAAGCTGAACCAGTTCAACTTGGTCAGCGTGTCCAGAGAGTTCTATTTGTTCAACATCTGCCCTTACAGGGACTTTGGTTCCGTTCTCGATGAGCTCTCCTTTTTCCTTAGCAACTTTCAGAGGGCTTTCCGGAGGAAGGTAACCTGAATTAATGATTATGGAGCTATTCTCATCTGACGCCCACTCCTTTAATAATTGAAGGCTTGCACCAGCGTGACCGAAGCCTGATGTGCAAATTACTATTGCAGGTTCTTTAATCTGCTCGGTTTTACGGAGCTGCTTCACATGTCGATAGTTGAATGGTTTGTATTCTTTTTGGATGTTTTTACTGAAGAATTGCTTGTTGGTATTGAAGTATCCAGTGATTTTGTGGGCTAGTTTGGATATCATGTAAACGTTGTATTTTGGTAAGACGCCTTCTTCCATGGCTTTGTCGATTCTCTTGGCCATCTCCTGACTTCTGTGGAAGGCAAATGATGGGATCAAAACATTTCCCTTTCGCTCTATGGTGGAGAGAATTCGCTCTAAAAGCTGATCAACAAGTTCGCTTCTTTTTAATCTAATTGTCCCACCGTAAGTTGATTCAACAATCAATGCATCAGGTTCTTTTGGCAAATTCTCCGGTTTACTTCCTTCTAGGATTTCAGTGTCATGAAGACAGAAATCTCCTGTGTACAATATCTCTTTACCTTCAGTGTGGATGCTGGTCATTTTTCCACCAGCGACGTGCCCAGCTGGGTATAGTCGAATTGAAATTCCAGGTAATGCGATAGAATCTCGAATCCACCATAATTTTTTCACATTGTCAGCGTCCCTGTAATTGTAGAGGAAGCTATTCCCATTCATATGTTGGATCTTAACCATATCACGTAAAAGTTCAGTGGTGACATCACGAGTTATCCTTGAACCAACTATCACAGAGTTTGTTCGAGATAAATCTAAAAGACTGCCGGAATGATCTAAATGTGCGTGGCTGATGATCACAGCATCGAAATCCCTTGGAAATGAGTTAGTAACTTTTTCGCCAATCTTGATTCCATAATCGAGGGCGACTTTTCCATAGTTAGTTTCGATGGCGATGCAAGAGCCACCTACTTCTCGGGCTCCCCCGAGGAAATTAAGCTTTATATATATTCCTCCTTATTTTTTGTAAAACGTCAACTTCTTGAAAATCGGACTAAGTGTTCATGTTCCGACTAGACTAGAAGACTGTCACAGTAAAACTGTGTGAATCCAGTGCGTTTCAATAGGCATGACATGAACTGGTAATATATTAGTCTATTGGGTATTGTGATCAATATTTAAGATAACAAAAAACATGAACACGGACGCGCAAAGTTAAATTGATTATCTACAATCACATCTGCAACCTCAGCATCTGGGTGCGCACAATTGCATGTAGTTTATTTCTCAGAGTTGATTTCTACCATAAAAATGGTGGTTTTTCCTTCATGGCTTCTTTCACATTGTATTGCCACTGATTTTCCATCTTTGCTAATCCACACACAATCACCAAAGTGTCCTTCTTCTGGATGTAATTTCTTGTGTGCTGGGATTTTAATTCTGTCCCCAACTTTAATTTCTTTTTTCATAATATCATCCTAAACATGTGACCCTTGTGTTCAATTCAACAACGCAATATTGCTAATCTCTTTCCTCCTAAAGACCATAATGACTATTAAGTTTTGCATTTTTGAGCATTCTTAGCCACACGTATGCATGCTTCGTTGTCTATTCCCTGCAGAAGCTCAATTAGCTTTTTTCCTTCACTTTCTTGTTCAATTTTCGAGATGGTGTTTATCATTGGACAAAGATCATCCACCACTACTCCTTCTTGTTCGCTGAAGATCACTGGATAGATTCGACATCCCAAAGGTCTGTGCATATAAATTTTGCAGCGGCATTTTTCAACATCATAGAAAATACAGAATCTGTTGCGATTTTTCAGTCTGGCAAAACCGCGTTTGTCGTATATCACAAACTTCTGCCTGTCATGACCCAATTTCTCTATATGTTCAATGTCTGCATTAGAAAGCAGCATTTCAGTTTTTTCGCAGCATATTCCGCAATGCGTACAAAACATGAGTGAAATCCACTACTTTAATGTTTTTAACATGCATTATCTAATGCGCACGCATTAGCGTATTTCTAACACTGCCTGTAGTATGCATGAAATTATCCTTCAATTGTTAAGTGTCCTTTTCTTCTTAACCAGTCCATTTGGTTTCTTCGATATCTCCAGAAGATGTCTCCCTTAGTATCACTTTGAAAGTCCCAAGGGGAAACCAGAACCACATCACCTAGTCTTATCCAGTTGCGTCTTTTCATTTTTCCCCTGATTCTGCAAAGTCTTATGTGACCATCTTGGCATTTTACCATAATTCTACCGTAGCCTAACATCTTGGTGGCTATCCCGAACACATCACTCCCAACAGGGAGCATCATTTTGCTGAAATCCTGCTCAGTACGGATCTTCCTTCTACCCACCTAAAATCCCACCAGAACATTCCGTATACTAAAATTTACGCGAAAATCTTCAAAGTACAGTGTTTTCATTTAACATTATTCCTATCACAAAAATTCATGTAGTCTTCAGAAGCCTATAGCAAGCCCCTACAATTCAAGCATAAACCTATGTGATAACTCATTAAATTACAGCAATTACATAAAAAGGTTCGTGAACGTGCGCACATAAAAATTTACGGTAATCTTATTATGCACTCCGCAAATTTATCAGCACTGGAGGAAATATGTAATGGATGTTGCAATTGTAGGAGTGGGGCAAACTCCTTTTAGTAGAGGCTGCGGGATAAGCATTCGAGAACTATGCTTTGAGGCTTTCAGGGACGCCCTAGAAGACATCAATCTCACGCCTAAGGAGATAGACGCTTCCGTGATTTGTTCCGCTCCAGAGTATGACCAGCAGAGAAGTCCGGCTGGACTGATATCTGAATATCTTGGTCTGACCCCCAAGCCAACATTCTATGCCGAGTCTATTTGTTCTTCAAGTAGTACAGGGGTAAAAGTTGGGTATAGTTTCATAAAATCCAAACTTCATGATATAGTTGCAGTGATTGGTTTCCAAAAGATGTCAGAAATATCCTCAGCAGAGGTTCAAGAAAGGATGGGTAGGGGTGCAGATATACAGTGGGAGTCGCCTTTTGGCACCATGATGCCAGCTGGCTATGCAATGTTCGCGCACGCTCATATGCAAAAATATGGAACTACTGAAGAACAACTGGCGAAGATTAAGGTTAAAAGTGGAAAGTACTCTCTCTTAAATCCCTTGGCTATGTATCGAAGAGCAGTAACGTTGGAAGAATGTCTAAAAGCTAGAGTTATAGCAAGCCCGTTAAAGATGTTTGATTGTTGCGCAAACGCTGATGGCGCTTCATGTGTGATAATGACAAGTGAAGAAAAAGCTAAGAAGATAACGGATACCCCGGTTTGGGTGGCAGGGATAGGTGCTGCAAGTGATACTCTATCCACAACAAGTAGGGCTAATTTAGCTGGTCTTGACTGTGCAGTTGAGGCTGGAAAACAGGCTTACAAGATGGCTCATATAGAGCCAAAGGATGTGGATGTGGCGGAGGTGCATGACTGCTTTACGATAGCCGAAATGATGGCATATGAAAACCTAGGTTTTTGCAAACCCGGTGAGGGAGGCAAGCTAATTGATGAATCTCAAACATACATTGGAGGTAAGATCCCTGTGAATGTCGATGGAGGATTGCTATCTAAAGGGCATCCAATAGGCGCAACGGGTGGTTCACAGATTAGAACAATTGTGCTTCAGCTGCAAGGAAGAGCCGGCAAAACTCAAGTAGACGGTGCTGAAGTCGGCTTAGTTCATAACATTGGTGGGATTGGATTGTACGGAAATGTAACGATACTGCGAAGGTGATCTCCATGAGTTTTGGTAAGTTTGGAAAGATAGGTTATGTTTCAGAGACTAAAGTCGCGAATTTTGTGAAGTACTTAGAGGAAGGAAAAATCATGGCAACAAGATGTGAAAAATGTGGAAAGCTCTACTTTCCTCCTAGAGCTGATTGCCCAGATGATTTATCAATGGAGATGACATGGGAGGAGTTAAGTGGAAGATGTAAATTGCTCACATACACAATGGCTAATTTTGCACCAACTGGCTTCCAAGACGATTTGCCATATATCATCGCCTTAGCGCAATGTGAAGAAGGTGTAAAAGTATATTCACTTTTGAGCAAAGACATAAAAACAGATGAAATTCACATAGGCATGGACCTCCGACTCGCGCCACTGCGGTTTCCTAATGGAAGAATCACCTACGAACTGGAAAAGGTTTAAGTTAATTGCATTAAACCATGAATTGGGTATTTACATGAGTGCTCATGGATCAATAAAATTTGGTGTCGAATGCCCTAACTATCCTTGGGAAGTCATACGTGATACTGCTTTGTTGGCAGAGAAGATCGGATTCGACTCCTATTGGGTTCCTGATCACTTAGTGGCTACTGGAGTGAAGCGTTGGGACGCTCTGCACGCTTGGAGCACTCTTTGTGCCCTTGCTGTGCAAACGAAAAGAATTAAGTTGGCTACTGGTGTGAGCGACACCTACCGGCATCATCCCGCCACTTTGGCGCAAATGGCAGCGACTTGCGATGTGTTATCAGAAGGACGAGCGATACTTGGAATAGGTATAGGTGAGGCAATGAACCTGATACCTTTTGGCATCCATTATGACAAGCCAGTGGGAAGAACGATTGAGGCTATCCAGATTATCCGAAGATTGTTTACTGAGGATTTTGTTGATTTCAAAGGGAAATACTACGAGCTGAAAGAAGCCTTCCTGCGACCCAAGCCTGCAGTACCAATTTCGGAAACCGAGTATCGGTCTACTGTTCCAATATTTATTGCTGCAAGTTCACCGAGAACCATGGAAGTGACAGCCAAATATGGCGACGGATGGTTGCCCGCAAACTTGGTGCCTGAAGAGTACAAGAATAACCTCGAAAAAATACGAGAAACAGCGAAGAATTATGGAAGAGATCCTTCGAGTATAGAGCCCGCCCATTTTATGTATGTAGTAGTTGCTAAGAATGCTGAAACCGCTATAGCGAGTATGATGCTGACTGGTAAGATGATGTTATTATCAAGGCCGAGGATACTCAAAAAAATTGGATTCGAAGTTCCTACCAACGACTTTGAGATGACTTTTAAACTTGTTTTTCCGCGGGACGGAGAACCTTGGCTGGCGAAGTCTAAAGAGCTTCCAGATGGGGTCGTTGAAAAGTCACCTTTCCTCTTTGGGACGCCCGATGATATCATAGACAAGCTTGATAAGTTCGCTAAAGCTGGTTGTCGCCACTTTGTAATGAATTTTCAGGTCTCACCAAGGATTCTGAGTAAAACCTGCCAGCTTTTCGCGGAGAAAGTCATGCCCTACTTCAAAGAGAAGCCTTCCTGAAGAAGAACACCCATGCTTGAAGTGGAGACATGAACAAGCAGAAAGTAATTGAATATTTAAAACAGATAGTGAAACCAGAGCAGATTCTAACAGACCCTGAAGATCTTTACGTATATTCTTTCGAGCAAATCTATCGAGAAAGATGCATGCTCAAGATAGACGCAGTGGTCAAAACAGAGTCACTAGAAGAAATCAAAAAAGTGACGAAACTAGCTGATGAAGAGGGATTTATCATTGCTCGACGAGGAAAGATGATCGATTTGAAGAAGCCTTCCAAGCCAATAGTGGTTTTAGATGATTCTGAAATACCCAGCCTCACAACCTTAAAAGAGTTCAAGAAAACATCCACAGAAAACATCAACGAATTTCATGAAACTGAAAATGGAACTCTGAAGAAACTTGCCCTCGCACAAAAACTACTTTTTCTTAATAAACCAACAACCAGATGCCAAGAATGCAGCGTCTGCAGTAGTTATTGCACTGTAGCTTCTTCCTTTAATGGCGTTGAAACATGGTCAGCAAAAGGAAAAATGCTTTTAATAAGAGGAATGTCAAGAGGAGAGCTATCCATTTCTCCAAAAATTATCGACATCATCTACACTTGCAGCAATTGTGGACTTTGTTTTGCTGAGTGTCTACAACATTTAGAATTCCAAGAAGCCATTCGAACTGCCAGACGACAAATTGTGCTTGAAGAGCTTGCTCCACAGATCTTTAAAGCTACCGCGGGAAATATTCTGGAAGTTGGAGATCCCGGCGGGATATCTTCTAAGAAGCGTCGTCTCTCTTGGCTAAAATCGGTTTCAAACCAATGTTATGAGAAGACAGCAGATGTTCTTTATTGGGTCGGCTGCACCGTGGCTACACGCACCCCTAACACGGCAAAAGCGATTGCAAATATTCTGAACTGCGCCGAAGTCGACTTTACTCTCCTTGGCGAGGAAGAAGGATGTTGTGGCTATGTTTTATTAGCATCGGGCTTATGGAACGAGGCAAAAAAGAACGCAACTAAGCTTGTCAAAAAAGTGGAAGAGACCAGAGCAAAGTTAATGGTTACATCTTGTGCAGGTTGCTATTACACTTTCTCTAAGCTTTACCCTAAAATATTAGATGTTGAAATGCCATGCAATGTACTTCATTCGTCACAGTTCATACAAAACTTGATGGAAGAAGGACAATTCGACTTTGAAAGCTTTGACGCAAAAGTTGCCTACCACGACCCTTGCGCATTAGGTCGTCACGCAAATGTTTATGATGCTCCGCGGAATGTTTTGAATAAAATTCCAAAGCTTCAATTTGTTGAGATGCCATTAAGCAAGAGTCGCTCTCGTTGTTGCGGGGGCGGTGGGGGACTTTGGTCATATAACAATAGGGTTAGCATGAATTCAGCACTCAACCGATTGGTAAAAGATGTAGTTCCACTTAAGGCAAATATTTTAGCAACTGCCTGCCCGACGTGTCAAATGAATCTACGTTACACGTCGATTAGAAACTCAATTCCAGTCAAAATTTGTGACTTCGCCGAAATCGTTGAAGCTGCTAAAGTTAACACTGCTTCTTAGATAGTAGTTAGCATCTTTTTCAGATAATCGGAGAACTTTTCCACTGCGGCTCTTCTTTTCCTTACGTTTAATGTGGCTGCGTCAAGATACAGCAAAGCTTCAGGTTTGCAAAATTTTACGCAAACAGGTTCACCGCCACATAGATCACATTTTGTGACTTTCCCGGTTTTGCCGTCTACTCCAAGACCGCCAAATGGACAGAATTGCACACACAGCCTGCATCCGACACATAAATTATCATCTATGACCACCGCTCCAGTTTCAGAATCCCTCTTCACCGCATGCATGGGACAAACAATTTCACAAATGGGGACGTCACATTGTTGGCAAACCATCGGAATATAAATTCCTTCATTCTCCCACTTCGTGACACGTATTCTCGCTTTTTCCGGTGCACACACTAATTCATGATGAATCGAACACGCTGTTTCGCAAAGTCTGCATCCAGTGCATTTTTCAGGGTCTATAGCTAACATTTTTTGCAAATTACCACACCTCTTACACAAGATTTGACGGTTCTTTGTCAAGATCAAGCTTTTTCAGTGTTTCTGCCTTGGGAATGCCGTTGTTATCCCAGCCATGAAGTTCGTAATATTGGTCTAACATTTTGTTGAACTTTTCTTTATCTATCTTCTTGTTTCTCGCAACAGGCAATCCGATTGGCGTGGGTTCTTTGAAATAACGTTCTGGCAAGTTGTCGTCTTTCCTTGAGAAGCCTTCTCGTAGGTTGAATAATCTTTCGATTGTGTATATTCTTTCCCCAATTTCCATAAGTTGTTTTTCTGAAATTTTCATTCCAGTTACTAGTTGGATAAGTTTTGAGAATTCTTTCCATTTGGGGGCATTTACGGCGCAGAAAACTGTTTGGAACTTGCATATTCCGATGGAGTCTGTGACGGCGTAGAGGAGTTCTTGCCACCAAACCATTCGACTTTTTCCATCATAGGAACTGTAATTAGTAGCTACAGGCCCGCCGTATATTTCTTTCAACAGATCCTCTGGCAAGCCGTACATGTCTATTGCTGGGCGACTTCGCAGGTGATCGGCACCCCTTGTGGAAGTTGCGATGCCTAAGGCGAAGCTTGGTGTGGGGCGTTCGTCTGAGTGAAGGTTGCTCATGCCCTTGATTTGAATTGCATAATACTTGGAACCTTTACCTATCTTAGTGATTGCGTCCCTGAATCCATCTGCCAGCGTGTTTCCGAATCCCTCCCTGAGGGCAATTTTACGTATCATTTCATACAGAGCTTCCTCGTTACCCCATTCCAATTTCAGCTCATCAGTCATTTCGTCGTTGAGTATACCTTTTTCGTAGAGTTCCATAGCCCAAGCTATTAGTCCTCCAGTTTCCAGAGTATCAAGGCCATATTTGTTGACTAGGTGATTTGCGACAAGAATTGTTTCCATTTTCTTACAGTTAACCATTGTTCCAAAAGCTCCTAGCGACGTATATTCTGGTCCTTCTCCATAAAGCGGCGCGTGAGATCCTTCTCTAAGCACATAGCGGTGTCGACAGTGGACAGCGCATCCATAGCACCCAGAAGTGCCTATGGAGTATCGGTCTATGTTCTCAGGCTCCAAGTCTTGACCTTCTTCCAACTGGTTGAGTTGAAAATTCTTGGTTCTGATCAAGCCTGTTGTGTTTGTGTTACTGTAAATTATCATCGTGCCCCACCTAGACTGCGCTTTCGACCATCGAGTGCTCGTTATCATGTCGTTCATTTGCTTGCAGTATTCGAGAAGTTCGTCAGGATGAGCAAATTCGAGAGGAGTTGTGCCTCTGGCTGCAATAGCCTTCAAATTCTTTGAACCCATTATGCAACCCATACCAGTTCTACCAGCAGAGTTCTTCATTCCGGTTCGTACGTTAGCGAATTTAACTAGGTTTTCACCAGCAGCGCCAATGACTAAGGATTTGATGTTTTCGTCGTTTTCATCCTGTTTTATGATTGTCTGTGTTTCAAAAGTGTCTTTTCCCCAAATGTGTGAGCCGTCTTTTATTTTGATTTCATCGTTCTTCACTAGAAGATAGACTGGTTTGTTGGCTTTTCCTGTGATTGCAAGGTGATCAAAGCCAGCAAATCTCAGTTCTGGTGCAAAGAAGCCGCCTATGTTAGAGTCACCGACAGCATTGGTGAGGGGAGACTTTGCTGCAATGTCGCATCTTCCAGAACCTAAACAAGGAATCCCGCCTAACAGCCCCACTCCTACGAACAGCACATTCTCAGGGTTTAACGGGTCACTTTCTGGTTTTGAATGATTGTAGAGCATGTACATGTTAATGCCTCTGCCACCTAGGTACAAAGCCCGCATTTTTTTTGGAAAAGTTTTTTGAGAAATTTTCCCAGTTGACAAGTTTATGTACGCTACTTTCCTATTCCAAACCATTTCTCATCACCTAGCCTGACACCAAATTACGCTAGTCCTCTTACTTTAGCTTGATTCGGCGTCGGCCAAGATATCCGATATTTTGTTTTGCAGTTTGGGCATGTCGCTGTATCTGCTTTTGGGGGAATAGGAATTTTCTTGAGACAATTTAAGCATCTAACCTCACTCAAAATACTTCACCTTTTAACCACCACCAGCTGGAACTGTGATTACTATCAAATCGTTGTCCTTCAATTTTACATCTGTATCTCTTATGTTTTGGCCGTTTAACATTATAAGCGTATTAACATCAACTTGCCGAGTTTTTTTGTTGATTGTTTCTTTGAAATCTTTACCGTATTTCTTTGCCAACTCTGTAAGAACTTCTCCTAGAGTGGTCTCTGAGTGAATATCATGTAGAATTTCTTTTTTACCGGATATCTCTTTGAACATGGCATAGAGTCGAATCTTGACGCGAATGTTCATAAACTTCACAAGTTGACTGGTTATAGAAGTATAAGGGTTATGAGGCTGAATTTAATCGTTACGGAATTAATATTACCGAGATTGTATTTATATAATTTATAGAACTATATCCGTTCAAGAACATGGATGTGCATACATTTGGAAGTCAGAAAGCTACAGAAAATCAGGGGAGGTAGCTTTACACTCTCAATCCCTAAAAAATGGGTAGATAAAAGGAAATTAAAAAGCGGTCAGCAAATGGTTATTTCAGAAGAAGACGACGGTTCGCTTATTATATATCCAGTGATTTCAGTTTCGGAGAAACCATTAAAGATCACGCTTTTGTTAGAAGAGTTCCCCGACATTAAAACACTCGAATATAATATCACTACTTACTACATTCAAGGGGCAGATAGAATCGACATAGTTTCCAAAAAAATTATTCCCGCCGAACAGAAGAGAAAGCTGAAACTTCTGCGTCTCGCAATGCCCGGAGTAGAAGTTTCCGAAGAAGGCGCAAATAAAATAAGCTTTCAAGCCATGATTGCCCCAGCCGCGTTTGGCTTAGAATCGCTTCTGAGTAAGACTTCCACATTCTCCTTGCATCTGCAAGAAGATGCAGTAAAATCAATGATGAAATGGAATTTTCCCCTTGCAAGGGAGGTTATAGAGCGTAGCGGAGAAGCATTGAGGCATTATAGACTTACAATACGGCAAGTCGCTCTAGCCAGTATAAGTAAAACAACTGCTAAAGAAATAGGAGTTAGAAGCTGTCAAGAATGTGTCACCTTTGCGCTCATGGCAAGAGACCTTAGTAGGTTAGTTTATCACTGCTCCCAAATTGCTAGACACGTTCTCTCCCTTGAGCATAAGGGGACGATAAGCCGAGAAATCTTGAACCTGATAGAGGCATTGTCTACGGCAGTGCATAACATGCAGAAAGACGCTGTCCGATCCTTCTTAGAAAAAGATACGAAACTTGCAGTTCAAGTTCTCCGCAAAATGAGTAGCGTTAGGGAAAAGGAGAAGAAGCTTTTGAAAGAGGTTATGGCAAAAGTTAAGGACGTCGATACCGCTGTGACTATAGGGTTAATAGGCCGAGATCTGCGGAGAATCGCTGGATATTCTGTGGCTATTGCAGATGATGGCATGAACAGAGTTCTCACCCCTACATCTCGTTTCAGTGTCACAAAAAGAGGCACTGGTTGAATCTCAACCTTGTAACACAAATATAAATACTGAATTTTTATATACACCCATCTGATGCTATAAGCCACAACATGAAAAAGGATAGTGAATTATGTGGGATTGAACTGGTTACCCCGAGAAAAAGAACTTAAGAAACATGATCTTCACAGCACTCAGCATTGGGGAAGTGCTGCTCCACGCACTGTATATGAGAAGCGACCCTTGAAAGATCCTGAAGGAGAGATAGTTGAGGACTTATTTGTCTCTTGGATCATGTTAGACAATCCCAGGCAATACAACTCGTACACCACAGAGATGGTAAAGGGAGTTATAGCAGGTTTCGAAAACGCTTCACTAGATAGAAGTGTCGTCGCAGCAATCTTCACAGCAGTTGGTTCATCAGCGTTCTGTACTGGCGGAAACACCAAAGAATATGCCGAGTATTACACCATGCGACCGAACGAATACGGCGAATACATGGAGCTCTTTAATCACATGGTAGATTCTATCCTTATGTGCAAAAAACCCGTGATTAACCGAATAAATGGGATGCGCGTCGCTGGTGGACAAGAGATTGGAATGGCCTGTGACTTGGCTGTCGCTTCCGACTTGGCGATTTTTGGACAAGCTGGTCCTAGACACGGCTCTTCGCCAGACGGGGGCTCCTCAGACTTTTTGCCTTGGTATCTAAGCATTGAAGACGCTATGTGGAACTGTGTCTCCTGCGAAATGTGGAGCGCCTACAAAATGAAAAGACTCGGACTGTTAAGTAAAGTGGTTCCAGTAATAAAGGATGAAGGCAAGTGGGTTCGCAATCCATCTGTTATTCTGGACAAGTACGTTGAAGATGGTGAAATCATATTCGGCGAGTTTAAGACAGGCGAAGAATACAAGGAAGCTATGGCTTATGTCAAAGAGGCAAATGAACAGAACAAGATAAGCTTGGAACTTTTAGATAAAGAGGTAAACAAAATAGTTTGGACGTTTGCAAACCTCTTCCCCGGCTGCCTGATTAAAGCTATGGACAGTATTCGAGCTAAGAAAAAGTTCTTCTGGAATCACACAAAGGATTACAACCGCCACTGGTTAGCCGCCAATATGAACTACGAGGCTTTTCTGGGCTTCCAAGCTTTCAACACCAAAAAGATTACAGGCGAGAACACGATTAACTTCATCAAGTTCCGCCAATTGCTTGCACAGGGAAAACTTGCAGACGAAGAAATGTACGAGGCAGTGCTGCCTAAACCGAAGAGCCAATCTACTGAAGAATAAAACTTTCCACTTTTCGTTATTATGAAGATATGGAGACAGAAAAAATGGTTGAAATTCCAGACAATATTCAAACATGGCAAATGATAAAACCGTGGACTAAAGACAGAGAAACTGGCAGGATCATTGAGGGAAAACTAGAACTTACTGAAATCCCTGTTCCACAACTTCAACCAAGAGAAGCATTAGTAGAAATCTCAGGGTGTGGTGTTTGCCACACGGATCTTGGATACTTTTATGACGGTGTTCCAACGGTTACGAATCCCCCTCTCACTTTGGGTCATGAAATAAGTGGAGTTGTGGTAGCTGGTGAAAACAAACTAGTAGGAAAGGAAGTTATCATACCTGCTGTTATGCCCTGTAACAACTGTCCGATTTGTGCTGCAGGGAGGGGAAATCGATGTTTGTCTCAGAAGATGCCTGGAAACAGCTTGGGAATATATGGAGGGTTCTCCAGCCATATTCCTGTTCCTTCTTCGGATTTGTGTGTGGTAGAAGATCGTGGTGATTTTCAACTATCTGAGCTGGCCATAATAGCTGATGCCGTGACAACTCCTTATCAGGCATGCGTGAGGGCTGGAATTAAGCAAGGAGATAACGTGGTTGTGGTTGGAGTTACGGGAGGTGTTGGTAGTTATGTGGCTCAGATGGCTAAAGCTTTTGGCGCCAAGACCGTAATCGGTATTGCTCGCAACCCTGAGAGGCTTAAGAGAGCCCTTCGGTATGGTGCCGATTTTGTTATAAACTCCACGGGCAAAGATGCAAAAACTGTTCGTGACGAGTTTCAAGAACTTTGCAAAACTAACAATCTTCCTAGCAAATATGGCTGGATAATCTTTGAGGCAACTGGAACTGCTCCTGGACAGGTAGTAGCGCTTAACGTCTTGTCTTTCATTGGTAAGTTGATTGTAATCGGATTTGGTATGCAGAAAAACGAGTTTAGCATTTCAAGGTTGATGGCGTTCGACGCTGAGATCATAGGCACTTGGGGCTGTTTGCCAGAATACTACCCAAAGGTATTAGAATTGGTTTTAAACGAAACTATTAAGATTAAGCCCTTTACTGAAACCCGGCCAATGAGTAAAATTAAAGAGGTTTTCGAAGAAGCTCACGCTAGAAAGTTGACGAAGCGAGTTGTTCTCACCCCCGACCTCTAGACCGGCCTTAAATGAGGTATGTACTCAACAAAGGTAATTATTTTCCTTTCCATTCTGGCTTCCTTTTTTCTAAGAAAGCCTTCAAGCCTTCCACAGCATCTTTTGTTCTTATAAGCTGCTTCAAATAAATTTCAGTAATCCCATCCAGCGCCTTCTTAAAATCCGAATCGATTCCTTGATAAATTGCTCTTCTCACTAGCTGAAGCACTATTGGACTCATTTCTTTCAACTTGTTTATTAATTCATTAGTCGCATCAGCCAATTTCTCGGGTGGGACAACTTTGTTTACTAAGCCGATTTTCTGTGCTTCTGCTGCGTTGATTGTGTCGCCAGTGAATATTAACTCCAAAGCCTGTTTTCTCCCAATTAATTTGGGTAGTAACGCTGCTGCTACGGTAGCTATTGCTCCAACTTTAATTTCAGGTTGTCCGAACTGGGCTTTGTCAGAAGCAACAACTATGTCGCAAGCTATTGCCAACTCACAACCACCGCCCAAGGCAAATCCATTAACCACAGCTATTGTTGGCTTACGAAGATCAGCTAACAGGTGAAACATCTTGTGAAACTGATCAAGTGTTTTATTAATTTTGTTTGGAAGATGAGCACTCACGTCAACTCCTGCGGAAAATGCGCGATCACCGGCACCAGTAATGACCACCATGTAGACATTCTTGTCGATATCAGCATTTTCTAGCGCTGCAATTATATCCTGAATTGTCTCTCTGTTTAGAACGTTTAGTGGAGGTCTGTTGATTGCTATTCTGGCAACTCCATCTTCCACTTTATAAATGATGTTATTGAACCTTTGACTCAAAGTTTACCCTCTCAGAATCGTAATAGTTTGCTTGTTTGCCTAATATGATTTGCCACATTATAGAACTGGTGCTGTTTCTGGTTGCAGAAAAATATAAATGCGGAGATTTTATATTTTTCTCTTCAGATTTATATAACAGTGTTTGGAAGTGCTCGCTTGGTCGAAGATATATTCCAGAAGTTCAAAGATTGGATAGACAACCGACACGAGTATGCTAAAGAATGGAAAGAAAGAACCGATCGCAAGATTTTGGGTTATTTTTGTACATATGTACCGGAAGAGATACTATATGCTGCCAATATTTTGCCAGTTAGGATTCTAGGCAGCCATGAGCCCCCCACAGTTACAGAACCATACATCTTTGCGATGTTTTGCCACCTTTGCAGAGACTGCTTAGCCCAAGGGCTTAAAGGAAGATTCAATTACATCGATGGAATTGTAGAGGGACAATCATGTCTACATCTAAGGCAAGCCTTCAACGCTTGGAGGCTTCACATTCCTACAAACTTCGCATATTACATTCACATCCCTCATGGAATTCAAAATCCTCATGCCATACCATACCTCACTCAAGAACTCGCCAAGTTCAAAAAAGCCCTAGAAGAATTGGTTGGAAGGAAAATAACCAATGGGGACTTGGACAGAGGAATAGGAATAATGAACAGAAACAGAGAGCTAATGCGAAAAGTTTACGAGTATAGAAAGCCAGATAACCCAAAAATCACCGGTTTAGAAGCCATGGAAATGGTTCTCTCAAGCCAAATGACCGACAAGGAAGAACACAGCAAACTCTTAGAAAAACTTTTACAAGAATTGCCAAATCGGAAACTTAACCGCAGCCCCGGAGTCAGACTAATGATCATCGGAAGCGAGGATGACGATAGAGTATTTATGAAAAATGTTGAATCCTTAGGCGCGACTTTCGTGGTTGATGAACACTGTACTGGTTCAAGATACATCTGGGACGATGTAGTTCCCCATGAAGACAAATTATTAGCAATCGCCTCTCGCTATGTCAAAAGGGTTCCATGCCCTAGCAAGGATTGGCCAGAATTCACAAGAGTCAGCCATGCTGTCAAACTTGCCAAGGATTTTAACGTTCAAGGAGCATTGGTAATTCAAAACAAGTTCTGTGACCCTCATGGAATTGAAATTCCACCATTGAGAGAGTCTCTAAGGTCAATTGGCGTTCAAACATATCCCCTTGAGTTTGACGTTACTATTCCGTGGGGGCAATTTCGGACCAGAGTTGAGGCTTTTCTTGAAACTTTAACAGGGTTGGAGGAACTCTTCTAAGAGGTTAAGAAAATGACTCAAAATAAAGAATATCCAACAGAGCTACTGAAAATTTGGAACGAAGGAAAACAGCTTAGGGAAAAATATTACGAGGATTACTTAACTGCCCATGAGCGTGGAGGTCTCCGTTGGGCTGGCGGTGCATGGTCCTTCAGCGCCATACCAGCCGGTCTGGGTGATGATGTTTACTGCATAACCGGAGAACCGCACGGAGCCACAATAGCCTTCTTCAAGGACTTCACAGCCAAATGCCATGAAGCCACCGAGGCAGCAGGCTTTCCACGCACACTCTGCGCCTATATGAGAAACTATTGGGGCTCCATTCTACTCGACAAATACATTCTTGCTGATGGAACAGTGATTGATGGTCATCCAGCTCCAGACTTCATATGGCAAGATCACATCTGCTGTAGCCACGGAAAATGGTATCAAGTTGCAAGGTGGCTTGAGGAAAGAAAGGGCAAAAAAGTACCAATGTATTGTGTAGATGTTTCAGTTGGTTATCCGATGGATGAGCCTCTTGAAGAATACAAGATAAACTACATTTTTCAGCAACTAAATGACGGAATCGAGTGGCTAGAGAAAGTTACTGGAAAAGGCTATGACGATAAATTACTTTGTGAGGCTGTTTGGAACGAGATTAATGCAACAAGGCTCTGGGCTGACATTTGTACCTTAAACCAAGCAGTACCAGCTCCCCTAGATGAGAAGTCTATGTATTCGCTATATGTCATGGGAACGCTTATGAAGCATCGCCCTGAATGTGTTGCTTTCTACAAAAAGCTGAAAGCCGAGGTTGAGGACAGAGTCAGGAGGGGAATAGCAGCCGTGACTAATGAAAGATTCCGAGTGATCACTGACACCCAGCCTCCATGGGGTTTCTTACGCATTTTCAGGGAAATGGAGAAATACGGGGTTGTCTCACTTGGTTCCCTCTATACTTACGGATTGATTGGAATGTGGAAGTATCGCTTGGATGGAACATGGGCTCCCAAAGACCTTCCGCCAAGAAAACCACAAACAAGGGAAGAAGCTCTAAGAATGATCGTTCAATGGACAGTTGACAGACCGGAATGGGCACATTTCTATTTACCAGAAGCAAAGACAAAGATGATATTAAGCATTGTAAAGCAGTGGAAGGTTGACGCAGTCTTACTGCACTACAATAGGGGCTGCGAAGGTTTAAGCGTTCACATAGCTGAAAATCGTCATGGCCTAGTAGAAGCAGGTGTTCCAGTTTTTCCCTTTGAAGGAAACATGGGTGATGAAAGAGAATTTGACCTCCAAGGTACCCTAGCACGCCTAACTACCTTCTTTGAAAGTATGGGATTGAAAAAACTGAGGGAATAGGAGGGAGTCAATAAATGATCACAGCTGGAGTAGATGTTGGAGCAAAATACGTGAAAACAGTGCTTCTTGAAGATGCAAAAAACATTCTTGTAAAGGCTAACGGCATAGTTGAATTTGATGTCTTGAAATCAGCAACTGAAGTTTTCGAAAAAGCCTTGGACAGCAACGGGTTAAAACGTGACCAGATTGCCCAAGTTGTAGCCACAGGAATGGGAAGAAAAACTATCCATATGAAACCTCCAATAAACGCTGGAGAAATAGTTCCAGAGGTTATCGCTGACGCAAAAGGAGCTTATCATCTAATTCCAACGGTAAAAACAGTGATTGACGTTGGAGCTGAAGAAGGAAGAGGAATAAAAATGGGTGAAAACGGAAAAGTGAGAGACTTCGTCATCAATGAAAGATGTGCTGCTGGGGCTGGAACATTCATAGAAACTATGGCTAGGGCGTTGGAAGTGGGTGTTGAAGATATGGGTCCTCTTGCACTAAAATCCACGAATGCCATACCGATGAACGCTCAATGCTGTGTTTTCGCAGAGTCAGAAGTTGTGACCCTCATTCACTCAAAGACTTCAAAGGAGGATATATCGAAGGCAATTCATGATGCCATGGCTGGCAGAATAGCCTCAATGGTTCTTAGAGTCGGCGTAGAAAAGGACGTAGCTCTAATTGGAGGCGTGGCACAAAACCCGGGGTTCTTACCGCCTCTAAAAAAGGAGCTAAATACAGAAATCCTTGTTCCTAAACATCCACAATATGTGGGTGCCCTTGGGGCAGCTTTGCTTGCACTTAAAACGGAGGCAAAATAGATGAGTGAAAAATCTAGAGAGTTTTGGCGTTGGCGAGAATACAGGTACACAATGCCTGACATGGATTGGCACGACAAAAAAGTAGTCACAGCAGGCGTTGACATAGGATCTGTAGGCAGCAAGGCTGTTGTCATGCTTGATGGAGAGCTTTACTCTTACGCAGCTATGAGAACAGGTGGAGAGAGCGAAGAAACAGCAATCAAAGTCATGAATTGGGCTCTTGAAGGGACAGAGTTAAAAACTGAGAATGTTCCTTACGTTGTTGGAACTGGCTATGGGAGAGTGAATGTTCCCTTCGCCAAGAGAACAATAACAGAGATCGCTTGTCACGCAAGAGGAGCCCATTACATCTATGGACCAACTGTTCGAACAGTACTTGACATTGGAGGACAAGACTGTAAGGCTATAAGATGTGATGAAAAGGGAAAAGTCATGTCGTTCCTCATGAACGACAAGTGTGCAGCTGGGACAGGAAGGGGACTCGAGGTTTTCGCTGATCTAATTAGAATACCAATCGAAGAGCTTGGAAAAACCTCGCTAAACGTGGAAGGCGAGCCACATCCAGTAAGTAACACATGTGTAATTTTTGCAAAAGCTGAATCTCTGGCTCTACTAAGACAGGGATGGCCGAAAGAAAAGGTTGCAGCAGCCTACCACCTCGCTATGGTTAATCGAATAATTGACCTCCTTACAAAAGTTGGAATCGAAAGAGACTTCGTAGTCACGGGAGGAGTTGCGAAAAACACTGGGATAGTTTCTAGGCTTGAGAGAAACCTTGGAATAAAGCCCCTTGAGCCTAAGTTAGATCCAATTATAGCTGGAGCTATGGGAGCTGCACTATTCGCTAAGGCGCTCTACGAAAAAGAAATGGGCTTACGTTAAAAGGAGAAGACAAAATGCAAGCTCATTATGGCTACAAGGACGGCTCCGGAGACTATTTCATAATTATTGACACCGACAAATGTAATGGATGTGGAAAATGTGTCAACGCATGTCCTTATGGTGTTCTTGAGTTAATAGAGAACGAATTTGACATTGAAAGCGGATTAATGGCAGCAGTAACCGAAGAACAGCGTAAGAAAATTAAGTATAGCTGTGGACCTTGCAAGCCAGTAAGCGGAGAAAGAAGACTTCCATGCGTCTTAGCATGTGAACCTAAGGCAATAACCCATTCTTGGTAGGGAAAGCCTATCCCAGAAGCTGTCAAGCTCTTCATCAACGACGTCGAGGTTGAGGCGGAACAAGAGGAAACCATTCTTGAGGTAGCTAGAAGAATAGATGTTTACATCCCAGCCCTCTGTCACCATCCAGATTTGCCATCGCCTAACGAGGCAAAATCCATAGAAGCTGTATATCGTGGCAACGAGAAAATTGTAAGTGAATTTTCTGAAAGAGAATTTGAAGGCTGCAAACTGTGCCTAGTCAAAGTTGAGGGGCAAGAAGAACTCGTCCCCGCATGTTGTACACCTGTTTCCGATAAAATGAAAGTCTTCACCGACACAGAACAAGTTCGCGAAGCGAGAAAAGCTCAGTTAATGCGCATCTTAGCTAGACACCCACATGCATGTCTTATTTGTGCCCAAAAGGAAGGCTGTACAACAGAGCCTTGCTCAACAAACGTTCCAGTGGAGGAGCGTTGCTGCCCGAAATTTGGCAACTGTGAACTAGAAAGCATTGCGGAATACATTGGAATCAGAGAGGACACCTCTCGATATATCCCGCAAAATCTTCCTGTGATAAAGGATGAACCCCTTTTCTCACGTGACTACAATCTCTGCATTGGATGCACCCGCTGTGTCAGGGCATGCCAAGAGCTTCGCGGTGTTGGAGCCTTAGGTTTCGTTTACAAAAGTGGGGAGGTTTTCGTTGGAACAGTAGCGCCAACGCTTATGGATTCTGATTGCCGGTTCTGCGGCGCCTGTGTAGAAGTTTGCCCAACAGGAGCGTTAAGGGATAAAGAACTAAAGATCGCAAGACGTGAAGCCGATTTAGTTCCATGTAAATATGCTTGTCCAGCAAACGTAGATGTTCCAAGATATGTTCAACTAATCTCTGAAGGCAGGGTTGCCGAAGCTGTGGCTGTTATAAGAGAGAAGTTGCCTTTACCCAATGTTCTTGCCCACGCTTGCTCCCGTCCATGCGAGAGCGTTTGTAGACGACGAGAAGTCAATCAAGCTGTTTCAATTTGCAGCCTAAAACGTTTTGCAATGGAAAATGACACAGAAATGTGGAAAGAAAAATTGAAGATTTCAAAGCCAACGGGGAAAAAAGTCGCCATAATAGGCTCTGGCTCAGCAGGACTAAGCGCAGCCTACTACTTGGTTAGACTAGGTCATTCAGTTACCGTCTTTGAAGCCATGCCTGAACCAGGTGGAATGATACGTTACGGTGTTCAAGAATACCGTCTACCAAAAGAAATCATTGAAAAAGACATACAAGAAATTGTCAATTTAGGCGTAGAAATTAAGACCGGTATTTTTTTTGGAAAGGATTTGACGCTTGAAACTCTCAAGAAGGAAGGTTATGACGCGGTTCTTGTGGCGGTAGGTTTACAAACAAGCAGAAAGTTGAAAGTTGAAGGCGCCAACTTAGCACGTGTGGTTGGTGGACTCGACTTTCTAAGGAATGTCAGGCTTGGCGAAACCCCAAACCTAAAAGGAAGAATCTTAGTAATTGGCGGCGGCAACGTGGCAATGGACGTTGCCTTAACAGCCTTAAGGCTTGGAGCTAGCGACGTACAAGCTGTTTGTCTAGAGAAACCTAAAGAAATGCCTGCCTTTCCATGGGAAGTTCAGCAAGCACTTGAGGAAGGAGTGAAAATTCACAATTCTTACGGGGTCAGGAAAGTTTTAGGTAAGGATGGTAGAGTGGTAGCAGTTGAACTTATGCGCTGTCTTTCAATTTTTGATGATGAAGGAAAATTTAATCCATCCTTCGACGAGGAAGAAATAACGACTATCGAAACTGATATGCTTGTACTTGCAATAGGACAAGCCCCAGATCTTTCATGGCAGACGACAAATCCATTAAAAATGTCAAAATATGGGCTAGTTGAGGTGAACTTATCCACAATGGAAACCAGCATTCCAGGCGTGTTTACATGTGGGGACGTTGCAAAAGGTCCAACCTCAATAGTCGAGGCTTTGGTTTCGGGTAGGCAGGCTGCCTTCGCAATCGACAAGTACCTTGGGGGAACAGGAGTACTTGAAGATAGGTTTGTGGAAGTCGCAAAGCCAAATCCTTGGCTTGGAAGAGTGGAGAAGTTCGCTTACAAAAAGTCTGCTCGAATGCCTTGCTTGCCTGTTAAAGAGCGGATGGGGAACTTCTTTGAGATCGAACTTGGATACAACGAGAAAATGGCTCGAGAGGAGGCAAGTCGATGCTTAAGATGCGATTTGAGATTAAGTATTCAACAAGCAACCCAGCCTCCAGAAAAATGGATGCCATTAACAGAAGAAAGCTTAAAAGTTGTTCCAGAAACAGAGGGTGTTTACCAACTCTTAAACGAGAAAAAAGAGATTGTTTACATAAAAGGAACGATGAATCTAGGAAAAGAACTTCAGGAACAGTCAACCACCAACCGTGTAGCAAAGCATTTTCTGTACGAAGAAGCAAAAATGTTCACTGCAAGAGAAAGTGAGCTTCTTCAGCAATTCCTCAAGAAACATGGAAAGTTACCAAGGCAGAATGCGGACATCGATGATCTCTACTAACACGGCGCACACGTTATATGATGATGAGACATAGTGAAGTGAAAATGCAAACAACCACGATGAATCACACTAAAGCTTAAATAAAATCAAGGGTATTGCATTATTGCTGAAAAGACTGAGAAGGTAAAGCGGAAATTGAGCGAGAAAGTTCTCAGTTTTTCAATGGTTTGTGCTTGTCTTCTTTTGTGGGGTTTAGTTACATCTGTTGCTTTGGCTCAGCCTAATGGTCCAAAGACGTCCGACATGCGGATACACATTTTTTCAGACATTGACGCTGAGAACCAAGCACTAGAGGCTGGAGTTATTGATATTGGTGACTCATCTCTCTCTCAAGAATGGTTTGACCGATGGCGCTCGATGTCTGAAAAAATTGCAATAAGAACCTTTCCTAAGGCGTCAAATCTTGCTACACCATGGGATTTCCCTAGTCTTAGTCTGGGTTTGTGGCTAATTGACATGAACAATCAGCAATGGCCCCTTGGCGCTAAAGGATTCTATGACCCCGGAAACATAAATCATAACAGGTCTCGTGAGTTCAGGAAGGCAGTAGCCTATTTGATCGATCGTGACTCCATTGTCCGTGATATTTTAGAGGGTTATAGTGTTAGGGCTGATCTTCCTCTGTCGCCTTATCTGTCAGACTGTATAGACATGCCGTTGTATCGAAGTATGGATATAATCTATGACTACAACAAAGCCAAAGCTGCAGGAGTTTTAGATGTTGCAGGTTTTGTCGACACAGACTCTGATGGCATCAGAAATGATCCAACAACAGGAGACAATCTTGAACCCCTCATGTTTTATGTACGAATGGATTATCCCCACCGAAGACAAGCTGGAGAGATGTTGGCTGCTGAGTTGGAATCTTTGGGAGTTCCAGTAAATCTGATTGTAGCCGAGAAGATTGTTTGCTACAAGAATGTGATGGTTCTCTACGACTATCACCTTTACACTGGCGGCTGGAGCCTCCTTAGCATCATTCCAGACCAATACTACGACCTGTACTCTTCTTACAAATACTGGGCCCCCATGGGTTGGAGCATGAATTATCCTGGATTCTTGAACCACGAATTCGATGTCTGGGCTGAAGAAACGAAGTATCCGGCAACATTTGAAGATGCCTATACTGCAGCCAAAGAGTGTGGTAGAGTTTTCCTTGAAAATTGTCCTGTCGTTCCAATGTATTTTGACCTAAATGTCTATGCGTATGGAACTGGTTGGCAAGGTAAGATAAACAATATTGATTTCAGTTTGAACAATTATTGGAGCTTTCTTAATATGCATCGCGTCGCCGATGATAGAATTGACTGGGGCTTCAGGAATGACATAAAAAAACTGAATTTCTTCAAACTTTACTATACTGATAATCCATGGACACCGGACTGGAGGATTTTGGATTTAATTTACGACAGCATGCTTGGATACAACCCGTTCAACATCGCTAATACCGAGTGTATAATGGCTGATAGTTTTCGGGTTGAAACTTGGGACTCAACAGCATATGCAGACGGTGATCCCAATGCGACGAAAGTAATCTTCAATCTACGCAATAACGGTACGCACCCAATCGCTAAATGGCATTATGATAATGCTTCAATTACGATCGAAGATGTCTGGTTCAGCTTCAACTTTACTCTTTCACATGGACCACCGTTTATGGGTGCTCCTTGGGAAAACCCTGGAGTTCCAGTTAGAGAACACGTTCATATAATCAACGCTACAGCTATAGAAATTCCTTTTATTGAAAGGTTCGTTTGGGCTGTGGAGTGGGTAGGTAGGCTGCCGATAATTAGGAAGTCTATATGGGAACACGTACCGGGAGGAAATCCCTATGGCTATGACCCAGTAACTGATGATAAAAACGGTAATGGGGTCATAGATCTTAAAGAAGACGGATGCGGTCCATGGACATTCGACGAGTATAATCCTGGCAACTACATTGCCCTAAAAGCCTTCGACCAATATTACCTGACTCAAACCTACATCGAAAGTAGGTTGGCAGAAATGTTTCGCTTTAATTATGGTGATGTAGATGAAAGCGGAGCTGTCGGTATCAGAGACTTAAGCTACATGCAAAGAGCATTAGGAACACAGCAAGCTGTGGATCCAATCGGTACTGATTGGGACGAATACAACCCAAACTGCGACTTAGACCAAGACGGAAAAGTTGACGCAACAGACTTGAGCATCACAACAACTCACTTCGGAGAAACAATTGACTAAGCGCGCGCTATAGTCCCATCTTCACAAAAGTTTAGCTAATTCTCTGAAACCGGTAGAAAACTCTTCCATCCTCAATTTCCATAATCTTCAGTTTGACTTTTTCTCCAATCTTCAAATCCTCATACTTCGCATCGTCGATTCGTGCCGATATCAACAAGCCACCTATCTTTACCATGCCAATGCAAAATGGCAAGTCCTGAACGAAGCCTAATGGAGCCCCAGCTCTCATCTCTGTAAAAGCATAAAGCTCACCCTCAACACCCAAGTCTATCCACTCAAGCTTGTTCGACAGACAACCTGAACAGACAACTCTAGGAGGCCACAAAAGCTCACTACATTCTTTACATTTAGTTGTTGTTAAACGACCTTCCTTGAGATTCTTGAAAAACTGACTAATTCGAGTATTTTTCTCGTCTTCCAAGGGATAGAAGTCCAGCATATATGGAAGTTTTATGTTCTCGGGTCTCTTTATCTTCTCAAATTTTACATTTCCCATATTCAACCCCTCGAATAAACTATAAGGCTATGCACGTTAGCTGCTCCACTTAGGTTATGAGCCACTGCTGTTTTTGCGTCTTTTACGTGTCTTCCTTTTGGTACATCTCCTCGGAACTGTTGTAATATGTCTATGGATTGAAGAATTGCTGTGGCGCCTAACGGGTGCCCGCAACCAAGAAGTCCGCCTCTTGGATTCACAGCTATTTTTCCACCTATATAAGATTCACCGTCTTCGATGAATTTTCCTCCTTTACCTTTTTCACACCATCCAAATGCTTCGTATTCCATTATTTCGGATATCGTGAAACAGTCGTGCAACTCAGCGATATCAATTTCGCTTACTGAGATTTTCGCTGTTCTCCAAGCTTCTTTGATTGCCATTTTGAGAGGAACCCATTCGGTGATGCTTGCCAAGTTGTTTACTGCGTTTCCTATGCTAGCTTGTCCTGATCCAATTATGTACATAGGATTGTCTGTGTATTTTTTCGCGTCTTCAGCAGGAACTAAGACAACCCCTGCAGCTCCATCGGTTATTCCGCTGCAGTCAAACAAATTTAGTGGAGGTGATACCATGGGTGATTGAAGGACCTTCTCGACTGCGACCTCCTTTTGAAACTGAGCAATAGGATTCATTGTTGAGTAATGATGGTTCTTCACAGAAACTAGAGCCATCTGCTCCTTTGTGGTTCCAAACTCGTGCATGTGTCTCTGAGCAGTCATCGCAAAGAACGGTGGGGCCGACATCGCGTTGACACCGTCCCATTCCCGGTCCAAAACGCAAGTCATATTTGTCTGAGCCTCAGCCATGTCAGGCATGAACATCTTCTCCACACCAAAGGCAACCGCTACATCAGCCATTCCACTCGCAACGCAAGCCCACGCATACCGAATAGCTGCTTGTCCCGACGCACACATAAGCTCAGTTGTTGCGATGACTTTTCTTGGAGTCACACCAAGACACTCAGCAACCATAGGGGCGACGTGAACTTGAAACACGAATCTTTCAGGTTGAGCTGCTCCAACAAGGAGCGCTTCAACGTCTTTGGGAGAAATATTTTCAATGTTGTCAAACATCGCTTTTCCTGCTTCTTGGACTAGTTCCCTCCAAGTAGCTTCTCGTTTGCCACATGTTGTGGCGCCTCCGCCTACTATGGCAACTTTTCTCATCAGAGCACCTCAGTTACGTAAGGGGAATGAAACAAATGTTACTTTTAAGGGTAGAGTTTATTTTCCTTCGTAGTGTGGTTTCCTCTTCTCGAGGAACGCGTTTACTCCTTCCTTGAAGTCTTCTGTGGAGGCGATAATTCCGAAAGCTTCCGCTTCGTTTGTTAGACCTATTCTCAAATCAGTTTCTGTGCTGTTGTTTATCAGTTGTTTGGCTAATTCGAGGGCTGTTGGTGGCTTGTTCATAAGTTCTGAAGCAAGTTCCTTGACAGATGACTTCAACTGGTCTAGGGGCACAACTTTGTTCACTAAGCCAAGCTGTTCAGCAGTCTTGGCATCAATTCTGTTTCCAGTAAATATCATTTCTTTAGCTTTTCCTTTCCCTACAAATCGTGGAAGGCGTTGTGTGCCACCCCAGCCTGGAATTAAGCCCACGTTTACTTCAGGTTGTCCCAGTTTTGCGTTTTCTGAAGCTATCCGAAGGTCGCATGCCATAGCCAGTTCTAAGCCTCCTCCAAGGGCATAACCGTTTATGGCAGCAATAACAGGCTTTTCAATCTCTTCTATTTCCATGGTTAGCTTCTGTCCTACTTGAGAAAGGCGCATTCCTTTATATCCGCCTGCGCCTTTCATCATGTTCAAGTCGGCACCTGCACAGAACGCTCGGTCTCCTGCACCTGTGATGACTATCAGCTTTATGTTTCTGTCTTGCCTTGCGTCGGCTATTCTTTTCGAGATCTCTAAAACTGTTTCTTCGTTTAGGGCGTTGAGTGCTTGTGGTCTATTAATAGTAATTGTTGCTATTCCTTCGCTTTTCTCATAGAGTGTGTTTTTAAATTCCATTGTTTTTTCTCCAAAAGTGTTTCTATTTCTTCTTTGTCCAATCGTAGAAGCCTTTTCCAGTCTTTCTTCCTAGCAAATTAGCTCTCGTCATCTGCCGCAATAATGGGCAGGGGCTATATTTGGGCCCAAGTTCTTTCCGCAAGACCTCTGCAATAGCTAACGTAGTGTCTATGCCAAGATAGTCAACTAAGGTCAACGGTCCCATCGGCCAGTTCAATCCAAGCTTTATCGCTTTGTCTATGTCTTCTGGTTCTGCTATCCCTTCCCAGACCAGATTGAAAGCTTCGTTCAATGCTGGAACAAGAATTCTGTTCACAATGAAACCAGCCGAATCCTTCTTGACGACAACTGTTTCTTTTCCCATTTTTTGGGAAACGGCAACTATCGTGTTAATGGTTTCAGCTGATGTTTTTGCCCCACGAATGATTTCCACAAGCTTCATTAGTTGTGGCGGGTTGAAAAAGTGCATACCGCAGAACTTCTCGGGCCTTTTAGTGTTTGAGGCGAGTTCGGTTATGCTGATGGAAGATGTGTTTGAAGCTATTATGGTGCCTTGTTTTGCATATTTGTCGGCTTCTGTGAGGACAGCTTTTTTGATTTGGAGGTTTTCTGGGACGGCTTCGATTATGAGGTCGGCGTTCTCTACAGCCTCTTTCATATCGAGCGTTGGATGTATTCTTCCTAGTATACCGTTCATGTCTTGTTCGGAGATTATTTGTTTTTGTACAAATTTCTGCAAGCTATTTCTTATCATTTCCATTCCCTTGTCTAGAAACTCTTGTTTCACGTCTCTAATCGTAACTTCATATTTCGCCACTTGCGCCGCCACTTGAGCAATTCCATGTCCCATCAACCCCGCGCCCATAACTGCTACCTTTTTAATTTCCATTTTTCATCGCTTTCTCCAGTTGTAAAGAGAAGTTATTTCCACATTCGCTATATTTAAGTTGAATGCTCCCAAAAAACGAAGCTCATTTTGCGGTTGAAACTCTAAACGCATGAAACATTTCCGATATTTGAAATCGCTTTTGTCCTTATACACGCACATAAGGAACTCTGGGATCGTTTTATGAAAATGTTTAAAGCAATCGTCAACACCTTAACGTTCTACTTAAACGCGATAGGTACTAAGAATGCACATTACTAAAATTGATGAACACATTCATTTAATCGACCTTGAACCTGCTGGAATAGAGGATTTTATAGCCAGCTACGTTTTGATAGGAAAGAACGTGGCAATAGTGGAGACTGGCCCTGCATCAACGGTGCAGAACTTGTTATCTGGCCTGAAGAAACTAAATGTTAAGCCTGAGGAAGTTGCTTATGTTGCAGTTTCGCACATTCATTTGGATCATAGCGGAGCGGTTGGGACTCTTTTAAAATATTTGTTGCAGGCCAAGCTTATCGTCCATCAAAGGGGAAGTCCCCACATAGCAAATCCAGAAAAACTTTGGGCCCAATCAAAGAAAGCCCTTGGAAGACTATCTCAAGTATATGGTGAACCTGAACCCGTTCCAGAAGAAAGAATCATTGCGGCAACTGATTATATGACCTTTGACATAGGAAATAATATTAAGTTAAAGGTTATCGAAACGCTTGGGCATGCCTCACATCACCTGGTCTACTATGAAACACTAAGCCAAGGGATTTTCACAGGAGACGCTGCTGGAATTTACCTAAATAAATATGACACCGTTGTACCGACAACACCCTCACCCTATCGCTTAGATATAGCTTTACAATCCTTGAAAAAGCTGATTAGCTTAAAACCTCGGTTCTTATACTATAGCCATTTTGGAAAGGCATACAATGCTGTAGAAAAACTTCAAGCCTACAAGAAGCAGCTTAAACTTTGGGAAGAGATTGCAAGGCAAGGAATAGAAAAGGGTGAAAATTTAAGGGCAATAAGTAATAGAATAATTGAGAGTGATGTGGCTCTTCAGAAAGTAGAAAAATACATCAAAAGCCACCCGATTCTGAGCAAAACCGTACTAGAGCAAAGCGTGGAAGGTGTCATAAGATACGTAGAAAGAATGTATACGCAAAAACCCCAACCATAAAATGTCAGAGGTTTCCTCAAAAAGTTAGAAATAAATCTTACTTCAAATATTCTATCTCGTGGTTATAGTATGAAAGGAAAAAAACCTACAATCGGAATTATTGGTTTAGGTCCTGTTGGCTCGATTCTGGCCGCTCATCTGGTGAAACAAGGCGAGAATATTGTTGTCGAAGATATTATGCAAAAACTTCTACTCACAATCAAAGAGGAAGGTTTGCGCATATCGGGAATCACCCAACTAACCGTTAAGGTAGATAAAACCGCTAGCTCAATGTCTGAACTCTCTAAGTTTAAACCAGACATAGTTTTCATAGCAACAAAAGCTTGCATTTTAAAATTCATTCTCCCAGAAATCCGGCAAATATACAAACCTGAAATGAAAATAGTTAGCTTCCAAAACGGACTAAACAATGAACAAGTTATTGCTAAAACTCTGGGAATTGATACTACGTATCGGATGGTCATTAATTATGCCGGAAACACGATAGACCTTGGAAATGCTAGTATGAACTGGTTCCAGCCGCCCAACTATATAGGTGCTTTCCACAAGGGAAAATACATCACTGATAATACAACCAAATACATTGCCAATATTATGACATCGTCTGGGCTGACAACAGATGAAACCTCTGACATTAAGAAATATGTATGGGAAAAAACCATCTTGAACTCTGCCCTTTGCTCAATCTGCGCCGTAACTGGACAAACCATGAAAGAAGCAATGGAACTCGAACATACTCGTGATCTTGCAGTAAAAATACTTGAAGAAGGACTAGACGTGGCAAAGACAGATGGATACGACTTCGGCAAGGGTTCTCTGAGTCGGTTTACATCATATCTCGAAAAGGGTGGGGCTCACAAGCCATCTATGCTTATAGATGTTGAGAACAAAAGACCAACTGAAGTTGATTTCATGAGCGGAGCAATAGCTCGTTATGGAGAAAAATATAGAATTCCAACACCTGTCAACTCCACATTTGCAAGCTTACTGAAAACAATAGAAAATCAATATTGAAAGCTTCAACAGTATGTTCAACGAAGTTTAAACAGTGTCCAAGCCCAAATCCTTAAAATAATAGAAGACTGACCATTCCCCTGTTCGAGCCTGCTTGAGAATAATACCTACCGAAGGAGTATCACTAATGAATATCTTAAACCCTTTCAGAAATTTAATTTTGACAAGACATGATGTGGCGAAAGATTGGAAAATGAAAGACAAACATGTAATCGGCTGGAGTTGCACCTACACCCCAGAAGAAATTATTTACGCCGCAAACTCGCTACCTGTCATGGTTTTTGGAGACCTTGAAAACACAAAACTCGCAGATGTCCACTTGCCAATCAACACATGCTCTTTTGCACGTAGCTGTTTAAACTCATCTCTAAAAAAAGACTACAACTATCTAGATGGATTTGTTGCATCCAGTAGCTGCGATAACCGAAATAAAATCTTTGACATGTGGAGATACCACGTTAAAATTCCATATATGCACTTCATAAACACCCCACACACGAGAACTGAAAAGTCACAAGACTTTTTTTACGAAGAAATTTTGAGGTTTAAGACTTCATTAGAAAAAGCCTTTGGGAAAATAATTTCCAATGAGGAATTAAAGAATGCAATCCAAGTTTACAACGAGAATAGGCTTCTTTTGAAAAAAGTTTATGATTTGAGGAGAAAAAAGCCGCCACTGATCTCTGGAGTTGAAGCGTTAGAAATTGTCCTTTCTAGCATGATGACATCAAAAGAGGAGCATAACAAGTTGCTGAACCACTTACTTGCTAAAGCTTCCAATCGTACTGAGATGCCCAGAGATGGTATAAGAGTGCTTGTTTGTGGAAGCGTTATGGACAATCCGGAGCTACTTAAGATTGTTGAGTCTGTAGGGGGCAATGTTGTTGCAGATGATTGGTGTACAGGTTCAAGGTATTTTTGGGATCTTGTTTATTCTAACAGTGATCCATTGCGAGCCATTGCAGAAAGGTATCTAAATAAGATTCCGTCGTCTTTCATGTTGGAAGGTGAAAAAAGGTTTAAGCACACTATTGAGATGGCGAAATGGTTTGATGTTGAGGCGGCGATAATCTTTGTTTTGAAGTTTTGTGACACTCATTTGTTTGACGCTCCCCAACGTATGGAAGAGTTGCAAACTTTGGGTTTACCAGTTTTATATTTGGAGTGGGAACATTCTCTAAGTGGTTTGGCTCAACTGAAGACGAGAATAGAAGCTTTCATAGAAATGGTGGGTGGAGTAGAGTAAGTCATGGCTGAGACCAAACCAGAGAGAAAGCTGCAAACAACAAGAGGTTTTTACAAAAACTATGTGAAAAAGTTCTACGAAGACGCCCACAAGGCTAAGGCTGAAGGAAAACCAGTTGCGTGGGTTGCCTCAACTTTTCCAGTTGAGATACTGCAGGCTATGGATGTTTTTCCAGTTTGGCCTGAAAACTATGCCTCGCTCTGTGCCGCAAAACAAGTTTCAGTAGGGCTTTGTGAAGTCGCTGAGAGCAAGAATTTTTCTAAAGATATCTGCTCATATGCAAGGGTTGGAATTGGGTCTCTGTTTGAGAAAACAGATAATTTGCCCGAAGGAGGCATGCCTAAGCCAGATTTTCTAGTTGCGTCAACAGGCGCCTGTGACACTCATTTTAAATGGTTTCAATTTGTTAGTCGACACTATAAAGTTCCATTATTTCTTTTAGATGTGCCCTACAACATCACTGGAGCAGACTCGGAAAATCTTGAAAGAGCGCACATAGAATTTTATGTTTCACGGTTAGAGGAGTTCATTGACTTTTTAGAGAAGCAAACTGGCACAAAAATGGATAAAGACGGATTAAAAGAAACAGCAGCCCTTTCAGACCGCACAAGCCAGCTCTGGGATGAAATCCAAAACTATCGGAAAACGATTCCCACGCCAATGGATGCTCGCGATGCATTCTCCGCCGTGTTCTTTATACTTTCCATTCCAGGCACTCAAATGGCAGTTGACTTCTATACGAAGTTGCGCAACGAAGTCAAGGAACGAGCAGAAAACAAATTTGGCATAATAGAAAATGAAAAATACAGGATAGTTTGGGACAACTTGCCACTTTGGTTTAACCTCAAATTCTTTGAATACCTCAATAACCTTGGCGCGGTTGTTGTCGCTGAAACATTTTCTCATGTTTGGATGGGAAAACTAGATCCCTCTAAGCCTTTAGAGAGCTTGGCTGAGAAGTATCTACCAAACTTCGCGAACTGTAGCATTGACAGAAAAATTGACTTGATACAAAATCTTGTAAAGGAGTTCACAGCTGACGGCGTAATTCTGCCAACCAATTGGGGTTGCAGAATGATGTCCATAGGTGAAACTATAGTGAAGGATGCAATCTACGAGAAACTTGGAGTTCCAAGTCTTATACTTGATATTGATTCCTCAGATTGGAGAAACTACAATGAGGCTCATGTCAAAAAAAATGTCGAAGTTTTCCTTCAGGTGTTGAGTGAAAGGAAGCAAAGAGGATAAACTTACGCTTCAAGGTTGTTTAGCATATCTTTCTCGAAGTTTTCTATGCAGAATCTTTCCTGTTGTAGTCCTCGGCATTTCGGATGCTAAGATAAAATCTACTGACTTGGGCTTCTTATACCCAGCTATCTTCCCACGACACCATTCAATAATCTCCTTTTCAGTGGCTTTCTCACCCTCCTTCAAAATCACAACAGCCTTTACAGCCTCGCCCCACTTATCATCAGGTATACTAATCACGGCGGCATCGAAAACCTTGGGATTCTTAGAAATTACTTCCTCAACCTCAGAAGGATAAACATGCTCCCCGCCTGTAATAATCATGTTGTCCTTCCGGTCGACGATGTAGTAATAGCCCTCTTCGTCACGCTTAACCATGTCCCTCGCTGTAAAGAAATCGCCTATGAACGAATCCCTTGTCTTCTCAGGCATCTTGTAATATTCATCAAACATCATCGGCCCCCGAGAATACAACTCCCCAACTTCACCAACAGGCACCTCATTTCCGTTCTTATCTAAAAGCCTAATTACATCGGTTCCGAGACACTCTCGACCCATCGAGCCTAGCTTCTTCAGCTGATCCTCAGGTCTAAGAATTGTAACAAGACCAGCCTCTGTAGAGCCATAAGCCTCATACAATCTGACATTGGGAAAACATTCTAGAATCCCCTTCTTTATTTTACTCCGGACAGGCGCCGAAGAACATAAGAAGCTTCGCATAGAACTCAAGTCATACTTCTTCCTCACATCTTCAGGAACATTCAATATTAAATGATAATGGGTTGGTATCAGCGAGATGAAAGTCACCTTCTCCTCATCTACCACACGTAGAAATTCAACGGGGTCAAACTCTTTGTCCCGACCCACATAAAGGGACGCGCCTATGTATAGGAATAGTAGACCGTAGAAAGTTGAGTTTACATGATACAAAGGCATGACTATCATACCCCTATCATCTTGTGAAAACTTGAACTCAACAGCGTTAATTAAAAAAAACGATATGTATGATTTGTGAGATCGAACAACACCTTTGGGTATTCCGGTGGTTCCTGAGGTGTATATCTGGAACCATGTGTCTTTGCTGTCGACCTTTACCTGTGGCTTGTTATCTATGGAACCCTCAATAAGTTTTTCATAGTTAATGTAACCCATAGGAGTAGTCTTACCAACCATTATGAAGCTCTCTTCACTGATGTTTCGAAGGTTGGAGCGAACGGAGTTTACACAGTCAACAAATTCTTTATCAAATATCGTCGCTCTAGCATCAGAATTATTGACTACGTACTCAACTTCTTTACCAATAAAACGCCAATTAACCGTAACAACAACCACCCCTATCTTCGCACAGGCACAACAGACCTCCACAAACTCTGCACAGTTGTAAAGCATAACAGCAAGCCTGTCGCCTTTACACAAACCCATACTCAACAAGCTGTTCGCGAGTCTGTTTGTTCTCAAATCAAGCTCAGGATAAGTCATAGTCTTCCCACGCCAGTCCTTGACTGCTATTTTTTCAGGATAATTCTTCGCGTGAATCCTCAAGATTTTCCCTAGGTTCTGCCACACCATGCTTTCTTCTCCTTATTCGCATAGAATAGCCATTTTAAATAATAAAAATTTCTTAGTTATTGAGAACTCTTAGAAGTGTACACCAACTATGCTCATATGTGACTAAAGAGAGTGGCTAGAAGACCTATATAAGGTTGTGTCGCAATAACAGATAAAAAATACTGAAACGTCAAAATGAGGTGTAGAAATGAACTTTGAACTAACTGAAGAACAGAAAGCCATCAAGACTGCTGCCCGAGAATTCGCAGAAGGCGAATTCCAGCCAGAAATAGCAAGAGAATTTGACCAAAAGCACGAATTTCCCCGTGCCATATACAAAAAAGCGGCAAAACTAGGCTTCATCGGCTGCTATTTCGACGAGAAATATGGAGGTCAGGGATTAAGTCTTCTCGAAAATGTGTTAATCGAAGAAGAATTCTGCAGAGTAGACTCTACACTAGGATCAGCCATGTTCGGCGCTCTCTTTGGTAGCGACCTCATTATGGAATACGGTACAGAAGAGCAAAAGATGGAATACCTCCCGAAGGCAGCACAAGGCGAATGGATATCCTCAGGAGCCTTCACCGAACCAGCCCATGGTAGCGACATAACAACTCTTGACACAGTTGCAGTGCAAAATGGAGACGAATATATAATAAACGGTGGAAAAACTATGATAACAAATGCCACAATCGCTGACTACGCTGTTGTTCTCTGCCAGACAAACCCCGAAGCAAGACACCGAGGTCAAAGTTTATTCATAGTTAAAAAGGGAGCGCCAGGATTTGATAGCAACGAACTCCATGGAAAGATGGGGATTAGAGCATCGACATTAGGAGAATACGCATTTAGCGATGTACGCGTGCCTAAGGAAGCTCTTCTTGGCGAGAAGAACAAGGGATTTTATCACTTCATGGAATTTATAGATGTAGGTCGAATAAATGTTGCAGCCCAATCTGTGGGTATGGCTCAAGGAGCTTTTGAGCGCGCGTTGAAGTACGCTAAAGAAAGAGAGCAATTTGGACGACGTATTGCTGATTTCCAAGTAATTCAGCACAAGCTGGCTGATATGGCTCTCGACATAGAGTCTGCAAGGCTTCTGGTATATAAGGCAGCATGGCATGTAGACCAAGGGCAAATTATTCCTAAATGGGCTTGCATGGCTAAGACTATAGCGACGACAAATGCTATAAGCGTGATAAGTGAAGCGATGCAAATCTTCGGTGGGTATGGCTACTTAGCAGACTATGATATTGAACGTTATTACCGTGACATCCGAATCTCAACAATTTATGAAGGAACTACAGAGATTCAGAAAAACGTGACTGCCAGAGTTCTTCTAAGTGAGCAGACATGAGCTTAACCTTTTATAAGAGGGAATAGTATGGCTGTGTTCAAGACGATCTATCGTGTTACTTGGTCAGACGTTGATGCTGCTCGAGTTGTTCATCACTCAAACTATTTTCGATTTTTTGAGAGAGCGGAAGAAGAATTCTACGAATTTCTAGACTTAGGTTCTGACTATTTTTTAAAACGTGGAATTTGGATTCCGAGAATTGAAGTTTTCTGTCGGTACAAAACACCTTCCAGATTTGGTGATACACTAGAGATTTCCCTATCAGTTGAGGAAATTAAGGAAAAATCAGTCAAATACGGGTTTGTTGTTAAGAAGAGAGATGCTGACACCTTGGTAGCAGAAGGCTATGTGGTGGCAGTGGCTTCAGATGAAGAAATTGGAAAAGCAATTAAATTTCCTTCAGAGATCGTTGAGAAACTTAAAACCTTCAAAAATAGTTGAAATGCAAATACGGCTCTGTAGTTTTAAAAGGATGATTGATTTAGCATGTGTAGCAATATTCAAACCACAAGGGTCATCTAGAGTGAAAGGAAAGTTGGGTTTTCAGATTAGACGACTTGGGACATTGGAAATTCATGCTTGCACTTCGGACATTTCACATTTTTACATTGAACAAGAGAGGGGCAGCCTGAACATGCAAAGGCTCTTCCATAACTGATGTCAAAAGTGAAACCACATTTGGGGCAACGAATTAATCGTTTACTCTTAGACAATGTTTTTTCTCTCCACGAAGCATAAATGGAAAAGCCCTATACTATTTTAGAAGTTTTCGTATTGATGCATCAATTTTCCAAAAAAGTAAAAAAGGATGCTGGAAATATTTAAGAACAATATTGCACAGGTTTAAATCGCTGAATGAGGTGTGATGACCGAAAATAACTGAGGTATGGGATAGTGTCTAAAGCTTCGAAAGTGGAGAGGGCAGAACTCTATAAAGATCATCTGGTTCAAGTATTTCTAAGCAAGTTTCTGAGCGGAGAAATTACAAGGTTAGACCCTATTTTTGACCCAGATCATGGTTATAAGTATCCCCTTGCTGAAACAATTTTAGGAGATTCTGCAAAAGTTGAAGATTTTTTGGCTAGATTGAGCAAGCTTGGGGTTTTAAAGAAAGAACTGTATGACAAAATCCTGTTTTGTCCCAATTGCGGCTCGCCGAAAATTTCGATACATTATAACTGTCCCCATTGTAAATCGTTTAACGTTAGAAAAAGTGCTTTGGTAGAACACTTGCAGTGTGGATACATCGACAAAGAAGACCAATTTACAAAAGGAAATAAGCTTGTCTGTCCAAGATGCGGTAAAGAACTGGTCAAGCCAGATATTGATTATAGAAAAGCAGGAATATGGTGTACATGCAATGACTGCAAGAAAAGCTTTGACATTCCCGTTCCATCACATTTCTGCAGAAACTGCCACAAGAACTTCACTTTTGAAGATGCTATTTACAATAACGTTTACTTATACGAATTGAGCGACGAAGCAAAGCGAGAAGCTTCGCTCGGATGGATTCTAGTTACCCCTATAAGAGAATTTTTGGAAAGTTGTGGGTTCGAGGTGGAAACACCTGGATTTCTGAAGGGAAAGTCTGGTGCGAGCCACATGTTCGACATTACGGCTTTTAGAGTAACCGTTGCTAAAGACGTGACAGTCATAGACCTCGCCACTTCAGCTGAAGATATTGTCTCTGAGCAGCCGGTCATCGCTATGTTTGCCAAAATCTACGATGTTGCCCCTGACAATGCGTGTTTGATTGCGATTCCTAAGATCACTGAGAATGGGAGGAAAATGGCGAAACTTTATAATATTACTTTAGTTGAGGCGAAAAGTCCGAAGGAAGCAATAAAAGCTTTGGAAATTGCTTGCATTAAGCAAGAAGAATAGTTTTTAGTTTGGTGAGTAGACAGCAATATTTCCACGTTCAGTTATAGCTTTTACAAAATATGGTTTGCTCGGTAGTTGAACACCACTAAGGAGATATGTTTCGTTTTCGCCAGAATTAATAAACACATTAACATCATAATGGTTATGGATTATGGAATTTATGATCCACAAAGAAACTACATGAGCAGTTAAGGAGCCGTTGTTTTTAAAGGTAAAAGCCACTCCACTCGTTACAATTCTAACGCCAAGGAAATCTACTTCGATAGTTGTGCGAACGGCGTCATTTTTTTCGTCATGCAATTTTATTACTACTATACCATCGTCTCGTACGTAGCTTTGCCATTTGTCTGTGAAATTTACCGCATAATAATCCCAGCCGCCAGAAGGAGCATGCCCAAATGTGTTGTTAAAACTACCGTCACTGTAAGCATTGGATGTCCAATTATAAGCCTTCAAATACCTTTTTTCAAGAGTATCAGAAGCCCGATACCTCATTTGCACTTCAACTGTATTGATTAATGATAATGGATAAGCGGTTAGATCCAAGATAAAAGTGCCATTAAAATCTAGTCTATATGTTAGAGGATTGTTTTCTTCTTGGAAAGTCTCCCAATTACCATCAATCGTTTGGGTATTTATGAAACTTCCACTTACATGACTGCCCAAATTCACTTGATATTCTGCTTTAACAGTAGACCATCTAGAGTATGTAGTGTTGACGTTAACTAAGTTGATGATAGTCATACTCTCTTGAGTTTTTTCCCAGTCTAGCTGATTCATATGATAACTCCACAAGATGACATTTGACGCTATTATTACTAGAATGACGAGGCTTAGCACCATAACTATGACGTTGCTGACGCCACGCCTATCACTTCTAAGCTTACGAAGGTGCCTTATAGTAGTCCACAATTTTTGTTCCTCTACTAGTCACCACATTTATATGATACAAACTATCAGCGTCCCAGCTTAAAGTAACATTTAACCGCTCATGTCCTCCAACTTCCAATGTGAGCGGTGTAAAGAATTGGCTTGTGAAGTTTATATATACTGACGACACTTCAATCGCCACTTTTCCCACGTTGCGAATGTAAATCGAAATTCCGTCTGATGTAAACCATACGTCCTCGGCGATAACGCGTTCGCCCATAATCTGCCGCATGTTTTCAGTTATTACATAGGTGGCTGAAGCTGCTAAAGACATGGCTGCCACTGCCACAACAGTGAGTAAGACATTACTTAGAACCGGCGTAACTCCACGTTTATCGCTTAAAACCCCTCTCACCAAATCACCAAGCCACAAATTTTAAGGCAAAATATCCGCTTGCCATGAGAATTACACTGTGTTTCAAGCCAGCGCTTATAGTTCCTTCACCCATTTTGCCAGCAACCAGTCCACCGAAAAACGCTTGTATACAACTCATGTGAAAGAAAATGCGCCACGCCTCCTCGGAGGTTGATGCAGAAAAGCCGATTATTGGTGAACCATCCATTTCTACGAAAAATGTTTTGAAAAGTAAGACTATGGTAAAGACGAATACGTAAAACGCAACGTAAATTATTGCAATATATGGTCTTGTTTGAGCTTTTCGCTCTTTCTCCATGGTAAGAGTGGCTTGAATAAAGTTTCCCATTGGAGCAAAAACTTTCTCCACACATCCTCCGGAACGGTTGGCTTCAATAATCAAAGGTATGGTTTTCTGCACTAAGGGAGTGTCAACGCGTTTACCAAACTCTTGAAACGCCTCTTCAAAAGACAAACCCCAAGACATCTTGTTCACCATCTTTTTCAACTCTCCAGTCAAAGGCCCATAATCTCGTTTTGAAGCTTCTTCCAAAGCTTGAGGCAAAGTCATACCCGTCTGCTGAGCCTGAACAATGCTTCTAAACAAGTCAGGCAAATGTTCATCTATTGATTTCTTCCAGTGATATTCCACATAGTTTAATACTGTTGGAGGAAACACGGCGACTACTGCGGCGAAAAAAAGATAGTCGTTAAAAAGTGGTTTGTCTTTCAATGTCAGAAGTGCTGTGATTATTATGATCGCACCTAGACCAACAGACACAGCCCACGCAATTTTTTTTTCTCGTCTTTCAACTTTGGGCACTTTTACCACCGCGGCGAAAGAGCATCCAAGATTAGCATGAAGATAACTGAGCCAATAGGTATACCAATGTAAGTTAGAAGCATCAACAGCAAAGTAGGGTTCAGTATTCCGAGTCCAGCGCCTCCAAGCATAGCCATAACCGCTAGCATCACAACGAAAATAAGTGGTCCAGCTACGAGTAACGTTACATAGAACTCTGAAAGCACTCCAAGCGTGTCTGAAAACTTTAGCAAAGCAATACGCTTGAACTTCATGTTTTGTCGCGATCTTTCCATCAAATAAGATATTAAATTGCCACCAGAATGGATGGTCGCCACAAAGCCTTCAAGTAACTCTTTGAATTTCTCAGAAGACGTACGTTTTGACGAATTTTCTAAGGCGGTTATTATATCTGCGCCAAAAAGTTCTACATCTCGAACTATATTTCTTGACTCTTTAACAATAGCTAAATTTTGAGGAATATTTGAAAGAGAGCGAAACATGTTGTTAGGAGGTACACCCGCACCTGCTAGAATTGCTAAAAAACTCGTTGCAAAAGTCATACCATCGTCCAAGTTTCGTTTTATGTTGTCTGCCCGGTAAAGAGGATAAACGTAGAAATAAATAACAGTTAGAACGCCCGTCAACAAGCCACCGCCTATACCAAAAAGAAGTGATGGAAAGAGTGCTATTTGTAAAATAAAATACAATATTGGAGGCACAAGGAGCAGGGTAGAAGCAGTAATTATTAAGCTTATTAGCAAGGTGAGGCTGACATAAGGCTTAAAACTTATTTTCATACCAGATTTATGCAAACCGATATCCATGTCCTTGAAAAGAGGTAAAAAGCGATCCGTTCTTTTCCCTAAGAGGCGATAGGCAAAAAGTTGAGGCTTCCACTTTGTTTCCTCTATGTTCTTTGTTGATTGGCTGAAGTGGTTCAGAAGCGTAGAAAATTTCAGACGGGTGTCTTCTATGACACGTTGGCGTAATAGATTTATTGTTCTCTTAAGACGAGAAAAGCTCATCAACCGTCCATCCTAGCTTTTCTATATATTCGTTCAGGATTTGTGTAGTATTCTCGGATGACGTTGGCAACTTGTGTGTATTTTCGTATGTCTTTTCTAACCATCCACTCTAGCACAGTTTTCCGTCTCTTTAGCTCTTCACGAACCTCTTCTTCGCTCATTCCCGTCTTTTCCATGTGTTTTTCCAAAATGTGACTTTGACCCATGTATTGGAAGGAGTCGTTTCTGGAACTCCAGCTGAACACGTTATTCATAAGTAATTCCTTTGTTCTAGGATCAAGGGAGACAACTTCGGTAACTGCAGATGTCCGCCTTGCGGGTTTATCATCAATCTCTGTTCTTACTTGGATTGTTATAGCATCAATCATGGCCAATAGGGGACTTGGTATGTTCATGGGTTCAGATTCGAGTCTATGAATAACTGAGTCCACCGACTCGGCGTGGATTGTGCTCATACCTAAATGCCCTGTAGCCATGGCTTGGAAAAGCGTATATGCTTCTTCACCTCTCACTTCGCCTACTATTATGAAGTCGGGACGTTGACGCACTGCTGCTTTTAGAAGTTGAAATAATGTTATGGCTCCTGAACTTTTTTCGTTTCCAAAACTGGTTCGTATGACTGAGGGAATCCAATTTTCGTGAGGCAGATTAAGTTCAGCCGTGTCTTCTACGCTTACAATTTTCAGCTCTGGTTTGATAAACATGGACAAACAATTAAGCATGGTTGTTTTGCCAGATGCCACCCCTCCAGCAACTAGAACTGAGGCTCTGTTCTCTATAGCATACCAAAAATACGCTGCCATCTCAGACGATAGCGTTTTGAAGCTTAATAAATCTGAAATTGTAAGGGGGTCGACGCGGAAGCGGCGTATAGTGAATGTTGAGCCGCGTCTAGTGATTTCATTTCCGTAGGTTAGTTGAATGCGGCTTCCATCTGGAAGCGACGCATCTAACATGGGGGATGCTATTGAGATGTTTTTGCCGGAAAGATATGCTAATCTCACGATGAAAGAGTTTAACTCGCTTTCATTCTTGAAAATGATATTAGTTGGTAAGGATTCGTATTCGCGATGCCAAATGTAAACCGGAATGTTGACACCATCTGCAGATACATCTTCAACCATGCGGTCTTTCATTAAAGGGTCGATTTTTCCATAGTAAACAAAGTCTCGTACAACATAGTATATTAATTTGTCAACAGATTCTTCGGCTATTTTTAGGCGATAGTTTTTGATGACTTCTTGAATTTTCTGCTTCAGATAGTCTGCGGCTTTCTCTCGTGTGCCGATTTCTTTTAAGTTGACGTCGATTTCTTCCATCAGCATGCTTTTTATTTCTTTAAGCATTTCAGCTTCTTCTTCACGCAGTGTTGGTTCGATGACTTTGTAGCGAACTTTTTGGGTTTCGGGTTCTTTGACTATAGCGGCGTATACGTAAGGTTCCTGAATTGGATAGACCTCTCGGAACACTGAAGGTTTTTCCTTTCTTATTTTTTGTTCCGTTTTTTCCACATTGTTTCACCTGTTTTCAGCATGTATTCTGCTTGAAGGGCTGATCTAGGGTTTCGTTTGAATCTACTTTATATAGCGTAGCAAGTCTTAATAAAGGCTATGAATTCATGATAACCCGCATATTAAAAAAGCCATATCACTACTGAACACACACGATATCTATTGAGATCCAAACAAAGCCTATAAAAGTTGAAAAGTACAACCCAAATTTTTTCTATGCATAATTTCCCAAATTTTCGGCAAATACAAAAGGAAGTCTTCACTAAATTTTAAACCAATAATAAGGTAAGGAAAAGCAAGTTCCTAAAGGAAGGTTTATATAAATTGCGTATTACTTTCGGTAGTTAGTTTCAAACATTGGAGACTCAAAATGTCAAAAGAATTCCGCTACATAACCCGAATAGCAGAAACAGACCTAGACGGCACCCTAAAAGTAGTCCACGCCATCTCAAAAATAAAAGGAATAGGAATAGGCATGGCTAACGCCATAGTTAAAAAAGGCGGCGTAAGCCCAGAAACCCGCCTAGGATTTCTCTCAGAACCAGACCTAGAAAAACTTGAAAATATAATAAAAAATCCAACAAAATACGATTTACCAGAATGGATATTTAACCGTCAAAAGGACTTAGAAACAGGAAAAAATTTACATCTCACAGGGTCTGACCTTGTCCTTCAAACAAAAACAGACATAGACCTCATGAAAGCAACAAAGTCATGGAAAGGCTACCGCCACTCCTACAGGCTAAAAGTACGTGGTCAACGAACCAAAACCACCGGAAGGAAAGAAAAAGCTATAGGCGTCAAAAAGAAAAGGAGGCCCGTGGGAGCTAAAGAGTAATGGGTAATCCAAAAAAGCAACGAAAAAAATATGAAACTCCAAGATTTCCATGGCGAACAGACGTATTAGAGACAGAACTTAAACTGCTTGGTCAATATGGACTACGAAACAAGAGAGAATTGTGGCGTCATAAGACGGTGCTATCAAAGTTTCGAGGCATAGCACGTTCTATACTAGGTATGCCTGAGGAAGGAGGAGAAAAACTGAAGAAGCAACTTCTCAACAGACTTGATAGACTTGGAATACTTCCAGAAACTGTTGTCCTAGACGCTGTGTTAGATCTGACAATCGAAGATATTCTTGAAAGGAGATTACAGTCGCTTGTTTTTCAGAAAGGCTTAGCCCAATCAGTTTATCAAGCTCGTCAACTTATAACACATGGTCACATAGCCATTGGCGGAAGAAAAGTAACGTCACCAAGCTATTTAGTGCTGAGAGATGAAGAGACTAACATCGCTTATGCTCCTACCAGTGCTATTGTGAATTCAGATCACCCACTGCGTCAAACTCTAACTAATATTCCTAAAACCGAAACCAAAGAGGAAACCGAGAAAGCGGAGAAGACTGCAGCATGAGTAAGAAAATCGAAAAATGGGGCATCGTTCACATTTACAGCTCATACAACAACACAATCATACACGTGACAGACATTTCAGGAGCAGAAACAATTTCAAGAACCAGTGGTGGCATGTTCGTAAAATCCGACCGCTTAGAATCTTCACCCTACGCAGCTATGCGTGCTGCTGCTGCTGCCGCTTCAACTGCAAAAGAAAAAGGAATCACAGCCATACATATAAAAGTAAGAGCCCCAGGCGGCTCAAACGCCAGAACCCCAGGTCCAGGAGCACAAGCAGCCATACGTTCTTTAGCAAGAGCAGGGTTCCGCATAGGTCGCATTGAAGAAGTTACACCTATTCCCCACGATGGCACTCGAAGAAAAGGTGGTCGAAGAGGTCGAAGAGTGTAATAATGCCTGTCTGACAGTGTTAAAATGTTGGCTAATATGGTTATGGAAGGAATGAAGAACTCGTGAAAATTAAAATCTTAGAAAAGAACGATGTATCTTTGCGTTTGCTTATTGAAGGAACTAATGCAGCTTTCATGAACACGTTGCGAAGAATAATAACTTCCGAAATACCTACAATGGCTGTAGACGACGTAGTGATCATCGAAAACTCCTCCACACTTCAAGACGAATTTCTAGCTCACCGAATTGGACTTATTCCATTGAAAACAGATCTAGACACCTACAACCTGCCTGAAAACTGTACATGCAAAGGCGAGTTCGGCTGCAACCTCTGTCGTGTGTCTTTAGTGCTAGAGGTAGAAGCAGAAGACCACACCACAACGGTGTATTCTGGCGACTTCAAATCAGAAAACCCATCAATAACTCCTGTGAGTAACAAAATCCCCATAGCGAAATTAGCGCCAGAACAAAAAATAAGGCTAGAAGCCTACGCGCGGTTGGGAAAAGGTAAAGATCATGCAAGATGGCAACCCGTTTCCATGTGTGCTTACAAATATGTGCCAATCATTACAGTGGACACTAAACGTTGTGACTCGTGTGGTGACTGCATAAAAGTTTGCCCAAGAAACATCCTTGTAAAAACAGGGAACACAATTGAAATTCGAAACATTACTGACTGCACTCTGTGTCAAGACTGTGTAGATGCCTGTCAAAAAAATCCTAAAGCAATAGAAGTGACTTGGGACGAAAACTCCTTTATTCTTGGCATCGAATCAACAGGTGCCCTTCCACCAGAAAGAATCCTACAAGAAGCACTCAACATTTTGGAAGGAAAATTGAAAGACTTTCTAAACCAATCAACAGTGAAAAAAGATGAAAAAGACAAAATCTGACAATCCACAGCTACTAAGTCTCATTAGTTTTTTGAAGAAGACAGCTAAAGAAAATGACGCAAGAATATGGAACAGCATAGCTAATACTTTGTCTAAGACAAGAAGCAGACGCATATCCGTAAACTTAAGCCGAATAAGTCGGCACACTGAGAAAGGCCAAATAGTGGCAGTTGCTGGTAAAGTTCTTGGTGCTGGAACTCTTAGTCATTCTGTAACTGTTGCTGCCTTCACATTTTCGGCTACAGCAGAAAAAAAAATAGAAAAAGCAAAGGGGAAATGCTTGACGTTTCCTGAGTTAGTGAAGAAAAATCCTAAGGGTTCAAACGTGAGAATAGTTGGGTAGGAATATGGAGCCACAAAGCAAACTGATAACAGTTGTTGATGCAAACAATTTGATACTTGGTCGCATGGCAGCAATAGTTGCAAAACGCCTTCTTCAAGGCGAAAGCGTCATAATATTAAATGCAGAAAAAGCAGTTATATCTGGAAAGAGGCTTAGCCGAGTAAAAGAAATGAAAAGGAAATTAGAAATTGGGCATCCTCGAAAAGGTCCATATTTTCCTAAACATCCTGACCGATTTGTGAAACGTGTTATTCGAGGAATGTTGCCTCGAAAAAAACCGAAGGGTAAAGACGCTTATAAGAGGTTATGTGTTTTTATTGGAGTGCCTCAAGAGTTTAAAGATCAGCATATGGAAATAATATCTGAGGCAAAAGCTGAGAAGTTAAAATGCCCCTATATTACTGTGGGCGAGCTAGTTAAAGAAATTGGATGGACTCCAGTGGGCGAGTAAAATGTCAAAGTCAAAAAGAATAATAACAATTAGTGGAAAGAGGAAAACTGCCATAGCTAGAGCTACAATAAGAACAGGGAGAGGAAAAGTTCGAATAAACAATGTTCCTCTAGAAATATTTGAGCCGCAGATTGCTCGATTAAAAATTATGGAACCTTTTCTTCAAGTCGATGATGAACTTCGAAACCAGATTGACATAAACCTAAAGGTTTTAGGTGGAGGTTTCATGGGGCAGGCAGAAGCTGCAAGAATGGCTATAGCAAGAGGACTACTTAAGTGGACGAAAAGCAAGCATTTACAGTCAGCTTTCACCGAATATGACCGAACAATGCTCGCAGGCGACCCTCGACGAAAGGAACCTAAAAAATTCGGAGGTCCAGGTGCTCGCGCTAAACGCCAGAAAAGCTACAGATAGAAAAAGGTGAATAGAAAAAATGATTATTCCCGTTCGCTGTTTCACATGTGGCAAATTAATAGGCGACAAGTGGGAAGATTTTACTAGGCGAGTACGAGAAGGCGAAGATGCAGGCAAAGTTTTAGATGACCTCGGCGTGACCCGTTATTGTTGCCGAAGAATGCTTCTTTCTCATGTAGAAATCATTGATGAAATCATCAAATTTCATGAAGCTGGAAAAAAAAGACAAATGAGACCACCATAAAAGGGGAATGCCAAGGCTTGTCAACTCAAATAAAGGACGTTATGGCACGCAAAATTTTCAACAGTCGTGGAGACGAAACAATAGAAGTAGATATAAAAACCAAGTCTGGCTTTGGACGGGCTGCAGCACCAGCGGGAGCGAGCAAAGGCTTAGCTGAAGTTGTGTATTATCCAAAAGGCGATGTAGATGCAGCTGTAGAGATTGTTGAGAAGTCAATTACACCTAAATTAATTGGCATGAATGCAAATGAACAAGAAGAAATTGACCACCTTCTTCACGAGATTGATGGAACAGAAAACTTCAGAAAAATAGGAGGAAATACCGCCTACGCAATCTCTCTGTGCGCCGCAAAAGCAACGTCTGACTCTTATAACATACTATTGTATGAATATCTTGGAGGCTACCTTGCTTATGAACTTCCATTCCCCCTAGGAAATGTCTTAAGCGGAGGTAAACATGCCCATGGTAGAGCTCCTGACATACAGGAATTTTTAGTTTTACCCATCCATGCAAATTCTTTTTGGAATGCCGCAGAAGCCAACGTAACATTTCACAGAAAAGTCGGTGAAATTCTTAGAAAAACCAAAAAAACATTTACAAGCGGAAGAAGTGACGAAGGCGCGTGGATTGCCGACATAAATAATGACGAAGCTCTAAAACTCATGGAGCAAGCATGCGAAGAGGTTTCAAAACAGCTTGGATTCGAATGCAGAATAGGTGTAGACGTTGCTGCTTCAACGCTTTGGAGCTCAAAAAAGAAATGCTACATTTATCCCTATGAAAAGATCAAAAGAACACCTGAAGAGCAGGTAGAATATGTTTGGGAATTAATCGAAAAATACAACTTAATTTATGTGGAAGACCCATTTCACGAAGAAGATTTTGAAAACTTTGCATTGCTAACAAAGACAGCTAATAGCTGTCTCATTTGTGGTGACGACTTATTTGTCACAAATGTTAAACGACTAAGACATGGAATCAAAAAAGCCGCTGCTAACTCAATAATAATAAAACCTAATCAGATTGGAACACTTACCGACGCTTGGGAAGCCGCAAAAACGGCAAGAGGAGCGCTATATACGCCTGTGGTATCGCACAGATCAGGTGACACCGTGAATGCAGAAATTGCTCATTTAGCAGTAGCTTTCCATTGTCCCATTATTAAAACAGGTGTGATTGAAGGAGCTCGAATTGCAAAAATCAATGAGCTTATAAGAATAGAAGACACGCTTGGAAAAAGAGCGAGAATGGCTGAAATTCCATTAAAGGAGGAAAATATCGTTGTCAGAAAAGGAAGAAAATGAAAATATCGAGAAAATGAGTGTGCAGGAAAACAACGATGAAGAACTTGCAATGGTAGGTGAAGAAGAACTCTTATTACCACGCGACGTATTGCTCTCCGCAGGCATTCACATTGGCACACGTATGAAAACGAAAGATATGGATCAATTCATCTATCGTGTCAGACCTGACGGTTTGTTCGTGCTGGATGTTAAGAAAACAGATGAACGAATACGCATCGCAGCTAAGTTTCTTTCAAGATTTGACCCCACAAAAATCGCTGTTGTTGCAGCCCGACTTTATGCACGTTATCCAGCAAATAAGTTCTGCGAAGTAACAAAGGCAACACCTATTACAGGAAGATTTATTCCCGGACTGCTCTCGAATCCTTTGTATCCAAATCATATCGAACCATCAGTCATGATCGTTTCTGATCCGAAAGCTGATGTGCAAGCTGTAAAAGAAGCAGGAATTATGGGCATTCCAGTCATCGCATTATGTAGTACTGATAATGAATTTTCAGGTGTAGATTTTGTGATTCCAACTAACAACAAGGGTAGAAGAGCTTTGGCAATCATTTATTGGATGCTGACTGGGCAAGTGCTTCGTGAGAAAGGGGAATTGGCGGCTGATAAAGACATGGATTTTTCCATTGATGATTTTGAAGCAAAAATATCGCGAGTAGGGTAGTCAACTGAGGGTGCATCGGTGAAAATAAGAAGACCCTGCCAGGCAGGAAGTTTCTATGCTGGCACCCCAGAAGCATTGAAAAGACAGATAGAAGACTGCTTCACCCACAAACTTGGGCCAGGAAAAACTCCAATTGTGCAAGAGGGTTTAAGAAACATTGTTGGCTTAGTCTGTCCCCACGCTGGTTACATGTATTCAGGTCCAGTAGCTGCCCATTCATACTTCAAATTGGCGGCTGATGGCATGCCAAGTGTTATTGTTATTTTTGGTCCAAACCACACTGGACAAGGCAGCGGGTTAGCGGTCGTGAAGGAGGGGGTTTGGCGAACACCTTTAGGCGATGTGCAAATCGACGAAGAGACCGCTAACCAAATTCTACACAAGTCCAAAATTATTGACATAGATGAACTGGCACATGTTTTCGAGCATTCTATTGAAGTTCAGCTTCCTTTTCTCCAATATCTTTACGGTTCGACGTTCAAGTTTGTACCCATAAGTTTTCTCATGCAAGATTTTGAGTCTAGTTTTGAGGTGGGTCAAGCTGTTGCAGAGGCTTTGGATGGAAAAAACGCGTTAATCATTGCTTCTACAGACATGACTCATTATGAGCCTCATGATGCCACAGAAAAGAAAGACAAGAAAGCGCTCAGTGCCTTAGAAAAGTTGGATGAAAGAGAGTTTTATTCAACTGTTGAGGGTTATCACATAACCGCCTGCGGTTATGGTCCTGTTGTAGCTCTTATTACAGCAGCAAAACTTCTTGGCGCCAAAAAAGGCAAGATACTTTGCTACAAAACAAGTGGTGACATTACAGGAGATTATTCAGCCGTAGTCGGTTACGCCTCAGTCGCAGTCACAAAATAGAATTACTCGCGCAGGCAGAAGTATCCTGTCTGCTGTAGTGGTAACAAGTCTATCTTATTAATTAACGGTTAGTCGATTGAAGCAACTTTTTTATACGCCTTACTGCTTCTAAAAAGTGTTTTATTTATTTCTTAGCAATAATTCCTTCTAATGGTGGTTCAAATGGGAAGAGGTTCGGGCTTCGGAAAAGTCATCCTGTTCAACGAACACTTCGTTGTTTACGGTATCCCAGGAATTGTTTCTGCAATTGATTCAATAGTTTACGCAGAAGCAAGAAAAACCAGAGAAGGAATAATAATAAAAGATGAAAGAAAAGGTGAAAAAGGATATACTGAAAAGAAAAAGATTCAGCAAAGAGACTCAATAGATCGAATGCTCAAAGCGATGGGCTTCAGTTTGGAAAAATCTTCTTTAGAGATTTTTTTAGGAGGAAATCTTCCTAGTTTCAGTGGAATCGGTGCTTCTGCTGCGAGCAGTGTTGCAATTGCCAGAGCTATAGCAGAAGAGTTCAAATTAGATTTGTCCGATAAAAAAATCAATGATATTGCCTATGAAGCTGAGAAAGCCTATGCTGGGACTCCTTCAGGCATCGATAATACTGCGGCAACTTATGGGGGATTAATTTGGTTCAAAAGAGCTCTATGCGGAATACCAAACACAATCGAGAAATTGAGTATAAAAAAACCAATTGAAATCGTCATAGGTAACACAGGAATTGTGGCTGACACTAAAGCAATGGTGACTGGGGTGGCAGCGAGAAAGAAAAAGAACCCTGAAAAATATGATCAGCTGTTTAAGCAAGCTGAGGAGTTAGCTTTCACAGCAAGGAAAGCCTTGGAAGATTTTGATTTAAGAAAGGTGGGGAAGTTGATGAACGAAAATCATCTTCAACTGCAGGAAATTGAAGTTTCCTGTGAAGAACTCAATTATTTGGTGAACTTAGCTCAAGAGAAAGGAGCGTTTGGGGCAAAACTCACGGGCGGTGGTGGAGGAGGCTGCATGGCAGCATTGACTCCAGGGAGAACATTGCAGGAAAAAGTTGCAACAACAATTGAAAATGAAGGATTCAAGGTGTTGAAAACAAAAATTGGAATCCGAAAAATATAAAGAAAAATCAGACCTATTAAAAAGAAGGGAAAAGATTGGGGTTTAGACGTTTCTTAAAGCAACTTGATGGAAACGGAGAGCTAACAAGAATAAGAGAGGAAGTCTCGACTGAGTACGAACTGGCAGGAATTATAGGTGCCCTCGGTGAAAAACCTGTATTCTTTGAAAAAGTGAAAGAGTCCAACATCCCTGTTGTAGCTGGTCTCGTTTCTTCAAAAGAACTGGTCGCCAAAGCCTTGAACATAGAAAGGGAACAATTGTTACACAAAATATCTAAAGCGATAGAAAAGCCTTTTCCAATTCCCGATGTTGTGAAGAAGGGAAAATGTCAGCAAATTGTTGAGAAAAATGTTGATCTAACAAAACTTCCAATAATGAAGTACACAGAGAAGGACGGTGGAAAGTATGTGGCATCTGCTGTAGCCATAGTAAGAGACCCTGAATTGGGTAGAAACATGTGCTTCCACAGGTTGATGCTGCTGGATAGGAACAAGTTCGTAGCCAGAATCGTTGAGGATAGAGGAACGCACACAGCCTTGGAAAAATCTGGTGGCGAACTTGAGATAGTGATGTGTATAGGAAACTCGGCCGCTGTTCTTCTCGCTGCTTCCACATCTCTGCCGAAAGGTGTGGACGAATTAGGAATGGCTAATGTTTTGGAAAAAACGGAGCTGGTGAAATGTAAAACCGTTGATCTTGAGGTTCCAAGAGACTGCGAGATTGTTTTAGAGGGAAGAATAACAAAAGAAAGTGCACCTGAAGGGCCATTCTTGGATCTCACAGGGATCCTCGACAAAGTAAGACAACAACCAATAGTAGAAATAAGTTGCATGACCTATAGAGAAAAGCCCATCTACCAAACCATACTAGCTGGAAGAAAAGAACACAAGCTATTAATGGGGATGCCCAAAGAACCAACTATCTTCAATGAAGCAAACAAAGTTTGCGAATGTAAGGATGTTTACATTACTGTCGGCGGTTGCAGCTGGCTCCACGCAGTTGTGCAGATTAAGAAGCAAAACAAAGATGATGGAAAAAGAGCGATCACTGCAGCTTTTGAAGGCCACAAATCATTAAAACATTGTGTGGTAGTAGATGACGACATAAACATTTATGATCCAAATGAAGTCGAGTGGGCTATCGCAACGAGATTCCAAGCAGATAAAGATGCTGTCATTCTACCAAAACAAAGAGGCTCTTCTCTTGATCCATCTGGAGATTTGACTGAAGGGAAAAAAGCGACAACATGTAAGATGGGATTAGATGCAACGATTCCCTTCACACAAACAGGCAAAGGCTTCAAAAAAGAGGATTATAGAAAGGTAGATTTAAGCAAATTCTTGTGATTCTATGCACCTTACGAAAAAAGAAGAAAAAATGCTGGATGGAGAAGAAGGTTACGCAGTAAAAAAATCAATGGAAATACTGGTAGCCTTGGGAAACATCTACGACGCTGAAAGACTCATAAAAGTAGGCTCTGTTCAAGTGGCAGGTGTCTCATACCATAACCTTGGAGAGGCTGGCCTAGAATTTCTAAACGAATTAGCAAAAGACGGGAGAGTCAAAGTGCTAACAACTTTGAACCCCGCGGGAATGGATCTAAAAGACTGGAAAAAGCTCGGGATCGATGAAGAATTTGCAAGAAAACAGAATTTGGTTATAGACGCCTTCAAGAAAATGGGCATAATTATCTCTTGCACATGTACACCTTATCTGATAGGTAACTTACCAAGGTATGGAGAACATGTTGCTTGGTCCGAATCCTCTGCAGTTACTTTTGCCAACTCCGTTATTGGAGCAAAGACAAATCGAGAAGGAGGCCCATCAGCCCTTGCGGCAGCTTTTGTTGGTAAAACACCACACTATGGACTTCATCTGGATGAGAACAGAGCACCAGACATTCGTTTCCACGTAGCTGTTAAATTGAGAAAAATCTCAGATTGGGGAGCTCTTGGCTACTGCATTGGCAAGAAAGCCGAAAACAAAATCCCATACATAACTGGCATAGAAGATGTTGATTTAGATGAGTTGAAATCTTTCTGTGCCTCCGTGGTGACCTATGGCTCAAAACCCCTGTTCTATATGAAGGAAATGACTCCTGGATCCGAAAAATATCAACTCCCTAAAGAGACGATCACAATCGAAAATGAAGACATAGAAGAAGCATACCAAAGTATTAATGACGACTTTTCCGCTGTCGACTTAGTCTGCATTGGCTGCCCCCACTGCTCAATTAAAGAAATCGCTGAAATAGCAAAGCTGCTGAAAAACAAAAGAATATCTCCGAACACCGAATTTTGGGTTGCATGCTCAAGATCTGTGAAACAGATTGCAGACAAAAGAAGTTACACTATAACCATCGAAAGAGCTGGAGGAAAATTTGCCTGTGACACTTGTATGGCTGTAGCTCCTCTGAAAGGAAGATTTAGATCTGTTGCAACAACCTCCGCAAAAGGATGTTATTACTCAAGACATAACAATATGATGACAAAAATGGGAGGTCTAAAGGAATGCATAGACGCTGCGGTGAAAGGGAAATGGAGTTAAAAGGAAGAACCATTTCAAAGGGAGTTGCAGAGGGAGAAGCCCTAAGCACGTCGCAACCAATCTCATTCTATGGTGGAGTTGATCCAGACACCAGTATGATAATAGAAAAGGGGCATGAACTAGAAGGTAAAAGAGTTAGAGCCAAAATACTAGTTTTCCCAAACGGAAAAGGATCAACCGTCGGGTCCTACACACTCTACAGAATGAAAAAGAATGGCGCGGCTCCTGCTGGAATCATAAACAAAGAATGTGAAACTGTAGTTGCTGTTGGTGCAATAATCTCAGAAATTCCTTGTATTGACAAGATTGATATTCTAAAAATAAAAACAGGAGATATCATTCATTTAGAGAATGGTGTTGTCACGACAAAGAAATAAGAAGTACAGACAATCTATGCAAACGGCTAGGGTTTAGGCTAAAATCTTGGTTGGAGATAGAAATGAATGCATTATTGCTTTGGCTGAACCGAAGAACTTAAAACATGTTCAAAAAAGCTATAGAACAAGCTGGTGGAAAGGCTTTTATTGCAAAAAGAACTGTGGACGGAGCCAAAATTGAAGAGCAAGATTAAAGGCAAGTTAATTGTGTTGAAGCTCGGTGGCTCCGTGATAACTGATAAAGAAAAACCTATGACCCCAAACATAGACGCCATAGAGCGGCTGGCAAAGGAGATAGCTGACGCAATTGTTGAACGTTTTATTATAGTGCATGGTGGTGGCAGTTTTGGTCATCCTTTAGCAAAACAGTACAAGATCAAAGAAGGCTACGAAAAACCATCACAAATTGAAGGATTCTCAAAAACACATCAAGCTATGCTTGAATTAAACAAACTCGTTGTTGACGCTCTAATACAGCATAATATCGCTGCCTTTTCTGTTTCTCCCTCATCTTGCATAGTTACGAAGGCTGGTCGAATCCAAATCTTCTATGACAGTACATTAACACGTCTCATGGATACAGGATTTGTGCCCGTGCTTTTCGGAGACGCAGTTCTAGATAACAACAAGGGGTTCACCATACTCTCTGGTGACCAGCTAGTCTCAGCCTTAGCGGTAAGGCTCAAGGCAAGTAAGATAATTATTGGCGTAGACGTAGATGGACTGAATACAGCTGACCCGAAAACGGATACTTCTGCGCAACTAATATCTCATATCACACTGCGAGAGTTGAAAACTTTACTGCGTAATATTGAGGAAGCAAAAGTAACAGATGTGACTGGGGGGATGTTGGGAAAGATTTTGGAGCTGATGCCCGCAGTTAAAGCGGACATTCCAACGACAATTGTAAATGCTACGAAAGAAGGGAATATTTACAAGGCGCTTAGGGGAGAAAAGGTAGTCGGTACATTAATCGAAAAAGAGTGAACTATGTTGCCAAGTCAAACAGAAAATAGAAAAGCTGAACACATACGAATTTCTTTGAAAGAAAATGTGCAAGCTAGACGGATCACTACGGGTTTTGAAAACGTTCGCTTTGTGCACCAAGCTTTGCCTGAAGTTGATCGCAACAAAATCCGTCTTTCCACAAGGGTTTTTGATCACAAATTTTCTGCCCCGATTTTTGTTGGTGCCATGACTGGAGGTACACAAGAAGCAAAAAAAATCAACATGTTTATCGCTGAAGCAGTTGAAGACCTTGGCTTGGGAATGGGTGTTGGAAGCCAGAGGGCTGCGATAGAAGACTCTAGGCTAGAGTCAACTTACAGAATTATCAGAGAGAAAGCGCCCAAAGCCTTTTTGGTTGCCAATATTGGGGCGCCTCAGCTTGTGCAAGGATATTGTGTAAAAGAAGCGGAAAAGGCAGTAAAAATGATTGAAGCCGACGCCTTGGTTATCCACTTAAATCCATTGCAAGAGGCAATTCAGCCAGAAGGCGAAGCAAGTTACGAGGGTGTTCTTCAAAAAATAGAGGAGATAGCCGAGGCGCTTCAAATACCTTTAATTGTAAAGGAGACAGGAGCTGGAATATCTGCAGAGGTTGCAAGGAAATTAGAACGAGTTGGAGTAAAAGGTATCGATGTTTCTGGTGCAGGTGGAACGAGCTGGGCAGCTGTGGAGTATTTTCGAGCAAAAACTGCTGGAGATGAGTTTCGTCAACGGTTAGGCGAGAGTTTCTGGGATTGGGGTATACCTACTGTAGCAAGCCTTGTTGAAGTCAGTCAATCTACAAAACTTACAGTTATAGCCTCAGGTGGAATACGAACTGGCACAGATGTAGCAAAAGCAGTGGCGCTAGGCGCCAGTCTAGTCAGCATATCCACTCCTATATTACGTCCAGCTACAAAAAGCGCAAACGAAGTAAAGGAAGCCTTGAATTTCTTTATCGAAGAATTGAGAAACACTATGTTTCTTGTCGGCGCAGAATCGGTGGATGAATTAGGGAAAGTTCCTATTGTATTGCTGGGAAAGACAGCTGAGTGGTTGGAAAAGCGAGGTTTCAAACCTAAAATGTATACAAGGCGATAACTATGGAGATTGCGGTGGAGAAGTTTTTAGAAAAACAGGTTGGCATTATTGATAGGATGATTGAAAAATATATTCCAAGAAAATTTAGAGAAGACGCAGTCGTCTTTTCTCTTAGTCCGCCAAGATACGCATACAACCTCGAGGCTTTAAACAAAGCAATAGCGGAACCTATCTGGGAGTTTCTCGATAGAGGTGGAAAACGTTGGAGACCAAGTCTATTCCTCCTAATCTGCGAAGCTTTAGGTAAAAACCCAAAAGACTTCTTAGAATACGCCATAATACCCGAAGTCATACACAACGGAACATTGATGATAGATGACATAGAAGACCAATCAGAACTCCGCAGAGGCAAACCGTGCACCTACAAGCTATTTGGCTTGGACATAGCCATAAACACTGGAAACGCTATGTACTACTTCCCCCTCCTGCCACTCATTAAAAACCGCAACAAAATCCAAACAACCATATTGAACAAGGCTTACGAGATTTACGTGCAAGAAATGATTAACCTCAGTTTTGGCCAAGCAATGGACATTGCGTGGCACAAAGGACTAGCAAATGCAGACAAAATAGATGAACAAGATTATCTGCAGATGTGTGCTTACAAGACTGGAACTTTAGCCAGGATAGCCGCGAAGTTGGCCGCAGTTTTGTCTGGAGCTGGTGATGAGTTGACTGAAAAGTTGGGATGTTTTGCAGAAGCTGTAGGTGTGGCTTTTCAGATACAAGATGACGTCTTAGACTTGACTGGAAAAGAGTTTACCGAGAAGAAAGGCGCGCGCGGAATGGACATCTCTGAAGGTAAACAGACATTGATGATTATTCACGCTTTGCAAAAGGCAACACCTATGGATAGGAAGCGTCTTGAAAAAATTTTGAGTGCACATACGAATGAGCAAAGGCTTCGGGATGAAGCCATAACCATCATGGAGAAGTACAACGCTATCGAATATGCAAAAGAGTATGCACGCAAAATCGTGAAAGGAAGTTGGAGCAACGTTGATAAGCTACTGCCTGCTTCAACTGGCAAAGAAAAATTAAGAGCTTTTGCCAACTACCTTATCGAAAGAAAAATTTGAAAATTTGAGTGACCTCGTTGTCTTCTAACAGTGAACTCAGAGAAAGAATAAAGAAAATTGCACTGTTGAATGCCGTTAGCCATAAAGGAAAGGCGCAGCAAGGATCTGTTATCGGCAAGCTACTATCTGAAATGCCGCGGTTAAAAGCGAATGTTAAGGAGATAGCGTCTGTTGTGGTCTATGTTGTTGAAGAAGTCAACAGTCTTAATTTTGAAGACCAGAAAAAAACTGTAGAAAAGAATTGGCCTGAGACTCTAATTCGAGAGAAAATGGAAAAAGAGAAGAAACTTCCACCATTGCCGAATGTGGACAAGTATGAAGTTGTTGTGACACGTTTTTCTCCTAATCCCGACGCTCCTATTCACCTCGGCTCCGCAAGAGCCATAATTCTCTGTCACGAATACGCAAAAATGCACAAAGGAAAATTTCTTGTTCGCTTCGAAGACACAGACCCAAAACTGAAAAGAACTCAACTACAGTTTTACGACTTTATAAAGGAAGATTTGAAATGGCTAAAATGCAAACCTGACAAATACTTTATTCAAAGCGACCGTTTGCCAATCTATTACGAACATGCAGGGCAATTAATTGAAGAAAACAACGCTTACATCTGCACCTGCAAATCTGAAACATTCAAAAAACTGATTACAGCAAAAAAGCCATGTCCATGTCGAAATCTGCCAACAGAAGAACAGTTAAAACGTTGGCAAAAAATGCTTGACGGCACCTGCAAAGAAGGAGAGGCTGTTGTACGTGTCAAAACAGACCTTACACACCCAAATCCAGCAGTTCGAGATTGGCCAGCACTGCGCATAATCGACACCAAAACCTACCCGCACCCTCGCGTTGGAAGCAAATATCGTGTCTGGCCACTATACAACCTAGCATGCGGCATAGATGACCACCTTATGGGTGTAACTCATGTAATACGTGGAAAAGAGCATTTGACCAATCAGATTCGGCAAGAGTTTATGTATCGCTATTTCGGTTGGAAATATCCAGAAGCTATTCATTATGGACGTATGAAAATCACTGGGGCATTCTTGAGCAAATCAAAGATTGTGCAAGGGATGCGCGATCGAATCTATAATAATTGGGATGACCCGAGATTGGCGACTTTTGCGGCTCTTAGGCGTAGAGGCATACAATCAGATGCAATAAAACAGTTGATAATCGATGTGGGACCTAAAACACAAGATGTAACCCTCAGCTGGGAGAACCTGTATGCGCATAACCGAAGGATAATTGAACCTAAAGCAAACCGTTACTTCTTTGTCCACAACCCACAAAAAATTGTTGTAAGAGACATTCCTCAACAGTTCGTGACAAAAATTCCTCTACACCCTGATCATCCTAAAAGAGGTTTTCGACAATTCAGCATTGAACCAAAGAATGGCGTTGCGAGATTTTGGGTGACAACAAAAGATGTTGAGAAAATGGAAAAGGGCAAAGTAATTCGGTTTATGGAGCTGTTCAATGTAAGGATAGAGCGTGTAGAGGAAGATGTTGTAAAGGCTATGTTTCACAGCCAAGAATATGAGGAAGCCAAGAAAGTTAAGGCGCCTTTAATTCACTGGATTCCAGAAAATTCGGATATAAAGTGCCAAGTTGTATTGCCAGACGCGTCAGCTGCTGATGGTATAGTTGAAGAGAGTTGCAAACAACTACAAGTTGACACCGTCGTGCAGTTTGAACGGTTTGGCTTCGTAAGAATAGGTGAGAACAAAGGAAACTTAATTGTTGCCTATTATTGTCATCGTTAAAATAACATGATAAGTATAGCATGCTAAGGTGATTGAGGTGAATGAACAAAAATTTGCTCTGTTTGGAGCGGTTGGGCCTCTAATAGTGTATTTTTTCATCGGTGTCTCCATAATACTGTCGCCTTGGTTCAATTGGGGGAGTAATGCCTTAAGTGATCTAGGGCATGCCGTTAGAAGTGATGTCGCACCGCTGTACAATTTTGGCTTGCTGCTAGCAGGATTCTTTATCACGATCTATTCAATCACAACCTTGAAGAATCATGCAAAGTATACTAGTTACTGCTTGTTAACTTCAGCTTTGCTTCTTCAATTAGTCGCTTGTTTTGATGAGGTGTATGGTTCTTTGCACTTTTTGGTGTCGGTACTGCTTTTTGTGTCATTTGGCTTCGCTTCTATCTTCTACGTTGTTGAAAGGAAGTCTATTCTGGCCTTAGTAGCGTTCATAGTAGGCTTAGGTTCATGGACATTGTATTTGATGGAAATATATAGAGCTGGCGTTGCGGTGCCTGAAACTATATCATCAGTGGCGACAGTATCGTGGGTTATGTTATCTGCTTCTAAGATTTATCTTGGCAAGTCAAATCGTTAGGCATCTAAAAGAATAGCGGTAACATGAACGCATGGTTCTGAGAGATATGAATTTTAAATAGTTACCTACATTTCCTAAAGAATTTATTCGCAACAACGAATCATAAGTAAGGAGAGATAACGGTATGTCTCGTTCAAAACTGGAAAAATATCTAAGCATTCTTGATGTTCTAGTCCCTAAACCTCTAAAGTTTGAGAATATTTCATATAAAGCCAACATAGAGTGTAGAATACTGAAGCGATATTTAGCCTTCTTGATCTTGCATAAGCTTGTGGAAGAACGCCCCTTCAACAAAAAAGATGTTGTTTATGCTATTACTGATAGGGGCTTGGCAGTCTTCAAAACGCTACGGGCACAAAAATACTTCCAGAAACTTAGAAATGTTTTACCGGTAGTCGAGGAAGCAAGTGAAGTTGGGCCATTGCTTTCAAAACACGCTAGCAGATTGGAAGAGGAAAGTTAGTTGTCTTCATTAGGTCTAAAGACGTGGTCAATCCCATTTAAGACACACAAAATATTTTACCCCTTAAAAACACGAATTCTCGACATAGACAGTTTTACTCGATAGAGGAAACCTAAATTGAGTGGAAAGAAAACAAGCTCTCAAGTGCTTGAGGAAATTAAGCAAAACATCAAAGCTGGAAATGGTCACATCGACTTAGAGCAGCTAACAGTTAAGATTAGCCTCAGGGATATGACTCAAGAGGAAAGAATGCAAGAAGCCAGCAGACCATTATATCTAAGACGGTACGAATAGTGATTTGCAAAAATATCTGAAATTTCATTCCACTTCTAGCTCAGCTATTAAACCCTTCAATGGATATAAGAACATGTGGCTTTTCTCAGGTGAAAAACCAACTGTTACTTTATCAGCTTCTTTGAGCCATTCCCCGCCCAAACTCGGTTTCACAATAGTGATAGAATCTTCATTAACTAAGCGTATTTCGTAGCGAATGTCTGTTCCTTCAAACCGAACTTTTTCAATAACTCCCTTCAATGCATTAACCATTTTCTTCCGACCCTCTGCTATCTCGAAAGCTTCAGGTCTAACTGCCAACACTACACGGTCATTTTTTTGAGAAGCTTCAAGCTTCTTGACTTTGATTTTTAAGTCATCACGTAATCTCACAATCGCTGTTTCGTTTACTACTTCAATCACGCGGCCTTCAAGGAAATTGGATTCTCCGATAAAATTAGCTACAAAAATCTGTTGAGGGTTCATATACAACTCGTAAGGTGTTCCCACCTGAAGAATGCGTCCGTTTTTCATAACAGCTATTCTATCGGAAATGGCCATTGCCTCGGCTTGATCATGGGTTACATGAATAGCAGTTAACTCCAAGTCTTCCACAAGCCGTCTAATTTCGTATCTAAGTTCATTACGAATTTTAGCGTCCAAAGCGCCAAGAGGCTCGTCTAACAGCAGAATTTTGGAGCCAGCAGCCAACGCCCTCGCTACTGCGACACGTTGCATCATGCCGCCGCTTAACTCATTTGGATAGGCGTCAAAACGTTTTTCCAGTTTCACCATTTCCAATGTTTCACGGCCAAGGCTTGCAGCTCTTTTTTCTTCCCAAGCTTTTACTCTGGGTCCATAGGTTACGTTGTCGAAAACGTTCATGTGTGGAAACAAGGCGTAGGTTTGAAAAACAAAGCCGATTCCTCGGTCTTCTGGAGGGACATCGTTGACTAAGACATCGTCGATGTAAATTTCTCCCTTGGTTGGTTGAATTAAGCCTGCAATGGTTCTGAGTAGGGTTGTTTTTCCACAACCGCTTGGTCCTATAAGGGAAAAATATTCTTTATCATGAATTTCTAAGCTAACGTTGTCAACTGCCAGAATCTTTTTTCCGAAACGTTTTGTCACCCCTTTCAATTGTATTTTTGGCATCAATGCTCACCATTTAGCTAGTAGACAGCTTTCCTCCCAACTCCTAATTTAAGGAATAGTAACACTATAAAAGAAAGAATGATAAGAATTCCGCAGCCTAACCCAATATCAGATTGAGTTATGATGGTTAACGTACTGCTTTGATATTCGCTAACCCAGTCTACCAGCAACACTGGTGCGGTTTTTAGTTGAGATACAACAGCAATGGTTGCACCAGTTTCACTTACACTTCTCGTCAACACCATAATGGCACCAGCAAGCAATGAATACTTGGTCAAGGGCAAAATTATAGTTCGGAACACCGTAAAAGGTTTAGCTCCATGAATACGAGCAGCATTCTCTAATTCAATATCAGTACGCTCTATTGCCGCAGCCATGGATCGTACAAAGTAAGAGTAAGTGATTGAAAGATGTGCCAAAACCAGCAACATTATCTCTGGTACGAACGCAAAATTAGTCCAAAAAATACTGAGAGAGGCTCCCAGAGCCGTAGAAGGCACGATTATTGGAATGTTGACGAGAATATCCAAAACAGCTGAAACAGATCTTCCCATTCTTTTTCGCGCAATTAAAATTGCCATCGGCAATCCTGCTAAGATGCTTAGCAGTGTGACGAGCGCTGCGACAAAATAGGACAAGCCTAAACTTGCCCAGTACTCTTGCCAAATTCCAGAACTCGAAACTGCATTATTTATGGTTCCGTCAATTATTGCGTTGATTGTGGGAAATGCTACGAAAAGTGAAGGGATGATGACTAACAAGAAAAAGACTAGCAGTGTTAAGGTGTCTCTGGTAGCAGCTACACCTTTTGAACTTAACTTTCTCTCAAATGAGGGCCAAATCCGTCTCATAGGAACACGAAATTTCGACCCAAAGACAAATATCAGGCCAAAAATCGCACATGAGACCAGTATTAGTATCAAGCTTACGAAAACCAAAGGTCCTTGCTGACCTTCAATTTTCATGTTCTTTGCAAAAATTGCGCCGTTTTCAAATGCTCCAGCTACCATCATAGTCGCTCCAGTTTCACTAATTGATCGAGCAAAAGCTAACACAAAGGCACCGATTAAACTAGGCCTCAAAATTGGAAAGGTTACAGTTCGATCCACAGTGAAAGGTGACGCCCCCAAAGTTCTAGCAGCTTCTTCAAAAGTATGCTGGTAATCGAGAAGTGCTCCCACCATGACTCGGACAACCACGGGAAAAGAAAAAACAAAATGAAGAAGTATTACGAGAAGCCATCCTGGAGAAACAAGGTTATTCCCAAAAAGCGATGAAATTCCTTGGGAAGTACTATAAAACAAAAGCAGAGAATAGCCCAGTGTGACTGTGGGAACCACAAACGGAATATCTGCAAGCGTGTCTATGACGTTTAGCCATCTTGACCTTCCTCTCGTAATAAACCAAGCGGTGGGTATTCCTGCGACAAGGTCGATTATGGAAACAAAAATGGCAATTGCAAATGAAGCCCAAATGGCGTTAATTGCTCTGGACATTAACTCAGCGTTTCCAGTAATTTCTCCAACAAGGTTCCATTTTAAGCCTATTCCAAAAATGGGTGGAATCAATATTAGCACAAGAAAGAAAAGTATGGCACAAATGTAGATTGAATATGAGATTGTTCGATGAGACGAAAGTTTATCGAAGATCGTCGCTTTGAATTTTGGCAATTTCACTTTTCTCTCTCATTTTTCTATCTGTTCAAGATGTACATCGAGGTTTTCAGATTAACGATTATGTTTCTTAGAATTCTCTTGTGGCCGCAAGAATTCTCACGTAATCTGCAGTATCATCGCACGAATCTGCTACGTGTTCCATTTCTTCTGCCAAGTCTCTGAGAAACATTACTGTTGCCGAATTCATCTTGTCTGAATGTTGAATGAGAAGCTCCTTTATCTCTTGATACTTTTCGTCGATTTCGCCTTCTATTTTGTCAATCGTTATTGCAAGTCTTTTTGCTTCAGGTGGCTTCGTTCCAAGCGCTTCAATTGCTCGTCGTAAAATCCTTGTGCATTCAACCAGTTTAGTTGCCACAAAGACAAGAGGTTCCCAGAAAGCTTCTGGAATCTTCTTTTTAACTATTAAATCGAGGCTTCTTGCCGCATCTTTAACGTGATCAGCCATTTCGTCCAGTCTTTTTACGAGATGCATTATGTCCTCGCGGTCTTGAGGAGTCATAGTATTTTTCGTTAGTTCTTCAAAAATGGTTCTTCGCAGTTCATCAATCTCATGTTCAATTTTAGACAAATGCTCTGTGTGTGTTTCTGCCTCCTTTTTATTGCTTTTTGCAGCTGCAGAGACGGCTCTCTGTAAATCGACAACCGTATCTGTGGCCAAAATCATTTGTCTATCTGCAAGTTCAAGAACCTTATATTTTCGCCTTCGTGCAAACCATCTCTCCATAATTCTCACCTTTTCTTAGAATCATATTTGCTAGTTGCCTATTACTTTTTGGCTTCTAACAAAGTGATATACACACAATTCAGCCGTAGTTTCGGCGTGCGTAACACATGTTCTGTCAACATACTTTAATATGTGACCAAGGGCATTATACTAGCGAGTAGAATTCTCATAAAGAATAATTGGCAAAGTGAATTTCAACGCATTTTGTCTTTGATCTTGAACATTCTACTAAAAGCGTGGATGTATGAAGTTAACATATATGGAGGATCTATTATCTGTCTCTTTCTGGATTTCAATTTAAAATGCGTCAAAGAATTGTGAGCAAACTCAAGAAAGCGGGAGCAACCTCAATACAAAAAGCCGTAACAATTGAAGAGGCTAAGTTAGACTTGCAGGAACAACTATGGCTAGACTATTTTGCGGGAGTTTTTCTTGGCAAAGTAAAGAAGACAAAAGACCAAAGATATCACGTCTAGAAATGTTTTGCAGGACAGATTTGGATTGCATTAGCTTGTCTTTCCGCCTTTCCCCAACCAAACCGCGCGCATTATAAATTCAAGAGACGCAGGTATTTCATTCTACTTTACGAACTTGGCTGGATTTCTCTTAAACCTCTTCTTGCATTTAACACTGCAGAAATAGAAAGTCTCTCCTTCGTAACTAATTTTGTATTTTGACTTCTTTTCGTCCAATGTAGCGCCGCACACAGCGTCCCTAAGCATTCTCTCACACTTCTGTAATGTAGGTACACAGTATGAATTGTCTGCTATTTTACTCTATACTTCAAGAGTGAAGAACTATGTTAATACACATGTACGTGCGCGCTTATAGTTTATCCGTTGGTAACCTAATTTGTATAGAATATACATGTAATAATAAAAAAGAAAAAATGGATTATTAAAAAAGAATTAGATGTTAGCTAATTAGCTTAGTATCTTCTTCTTTGATTTCTTCGCTTAGAAAAACATTCTCGGCAGTATACTGGCCTACTTTGATCAGGCTTGAAGGGAACTTCACATTCGTTTCCACATTCAGCGCAAACTGCCTTATGCATTTCTCTGTCCTCTCTATACGACAATCAACCTACACCTCCATGCAATGGTCAACGAAAAATTAGCGTTCTTCAGGAATTCTATTTCTCGTATGTTCAACAGTCATAAATCCCCTTATTTAGGCATATGGACGTGTGCGCGCAGAACCGAGGGGGGAGTTCATAGTATTGATTGCTGCTTGCGCAAAAATCATGAGCAATTCGCTATAGTTATAAGTAGTGGCACACACTTTCGAGTTGGTAGAAAAGATCATGGAAAAGGATAAAGTTGAATTCAAAATTTTAGATGCTAAATTAGTTGGAAGTGACACTGTTGTTTTCAAACTTGAAGATGGTACAGGAGTAAAGATTCGTGTTGATATTGGAAGAGCAGCAGTTGCAACTAATTTTCAAAACCCAGACGGTTCACCACACTATATGATTAATCCAAACATTCAAATCAAAATCATTCCGGGCACGCGCAAATTCTATGTACCAAAATCAAAACTAAGGATGCCAAAACCTACAAAAGAGTCGACGTTTAAACCAATTTAGAAGAGAAACTTCACCTTTTGGCCAGATACTCTGCTTAATGCACATCAATGAGAATGAAGAAAAAGAAGGGAAGAGTTTATGTTCTGGGTTTGGGACGCGCGCGTTAAATTTCGTAGTAAATTTTGTCTGAAATTCTTTTCTGTATTTTTCCATCTTTCAACGCCAAAACATGTTCAACTAGATCCGAAGGTTTCTTGAATGCGAGCTTATGCAGGGCGTTGAATCCCCATTTTGAGCATTTTATGCTGGATAAAACTGAGGCAACAGCCACGGATTGCAGCAGATTTTTAGTTGTCATGTACGTCGCAAGAAACGCGCCGTTCCAAACGTCGCCAGCCCCAGTGGTGTCAACAACCTTTTTGGTTGGCACTGCCAAAGCCGGCACCATCTGAGGCTCATCGTCTACACCTCCTACTATTGCCCCAAACCTACCCAAAGTAACTACATATCTTCGGGCCTTAAGTCGTTCCAACGCTAAGGACAGAAGGCTCGTTTTAGTTAGAGCCTTTAACTCAAATTCGTTCAGCATGAAGAAATCTGCCTGGAAAGATAGTTGGGCTAGAATTCGCCTGTGCCTTGTTTTCTTCATGTAACCAACCCACGTGCTGACCGATGTCTCTACGTTTGGAGCCCGCTGCTTTATGGCACTCAATATATTGGTGGTTTTTACTGGATTCATTGGCGATAGATGAACCAGTCCAGTTGATTCCAACAGTTTTGAGGGTATCAGGGAAGAGGTGATTTTTGCTCCTGCACCTGAGATGGTTTTGATGTAGCTGGCTTCCCAATTCTTGTTGTATTGAATGTGGAACTTCGTTGTTGGCAAGTTGTAGGTCTTCACGTAAGATGAGTGGATGCCATTGAAACATTGTGTGTTTTTAAAGTCTTTTCCGATGGCAGAAACCAATGCCGTATTGACATTTAGAGCCTTCGCAGCGATGGCGGAGTACAGTGCTCCTCCACCAGGCTGGATTTTACTCCCGTTTGGATTTTCCACATTATCCAGTGAGACGTGGCCTACGAATAGAAGAATCGGTTTCTCTTCCAAAGCATGCTCAAAGTAGATTTGAAGGGGAGCGTCAAGGATGAAATTGAGGAGGCACTTGAAAACAAGCCTGTTTTGAGAGAGACCATAGGACGAATTCTTTGGATGTTTATCCCCTTACATGTGCGTTTGAGTGATATAGATTCGGTGCGTATGGACGAGAAGGGGGACGTGGTGATAAAGCTTCCTCGTCACAGAGATGTAATCATTCCCATTGATCTGAAGAATGCGAAGAAACTTGTGGACAAGCTTAATCAGCTGATCCCCAAAGAGAAAGAAAAAGAAGTAGTGCGCATCATGAAGGAACAGAAGCTCAAAAGAATCGAGAAAGCTGAACACGAATTGGCCAAAGAGAAGATGTTCACTACAACTGGTGGCGCGCAATTTCCCATACCACCACCTCCTGGCGTGCGCGAAAAGGAGAAAGAAGCAGCGGAAGAGCAAGAAAAATAAGATAAATGGTGAACCTTGGTATGCAGTTCAGCATCGGTAGCCAATATGCCCTGCTGCTAGGAACCTTGAAACATTCTTCTTTCGTGCCTGAAGTACCTTTCCACTTTCTGCGTTGGCAATCTAGCGCGCTCTGATTTAGTCTTCTTCGTATTCATCTTCAGCGAGTTCAACTGACACTGTGTCTTTATGTGGTGGGCGTTTTCTCTTTTCCGGCTTCATTTTCTGAGAGCCGCTGTTGAATTATTAGATTCAAGTCTGAGGGATGGCGTTTGCTCGTCCATCAATGTGGAATTGGACTAACATTTGCTGTTAACGCTGTCTATCAGTTTTGTCATCTCTTTCTCGAGTTCGTCGAGCCTTTCCTGATCTCTTGCTTCTAAAGATAAGCGAAGCATCGGGGATGTGTTTGATGCCCTGATCAGCGCCCAGGAATCTGGAAAGACGATTTTGACGCCGTCGATGGTGATTGTGTTTTCGTATGCTTCTATTGCTTTTTCCTTTATCTTGTTTATGACCTGAAACTTCGTTTCGTCAGAGCACCTTATTTCGAATCTTTTAAAAAGCCTTTTAGGCAGTTCTTTGACGACCTTTGACAATTTCTGTCCTACCCTTGAAACTATTTCGGTCATGTATAGGCTGTTGATTATTGCGTCGTCGAACAAGAAGAACCTTGGAACGCATATGTGCCCAGATTTTTCAACACCCAGAACAGCGTTGTGTTTCTTGGTTTCCTGCACAAGAAACGTGTGGCCAACCGGTATTCGAAACACTTTTTCCCCGTATTTCTTAACCTCGTCTTCTATGATGTCTGAACATTCTACGTTGGCGACGACAGGACCTCTTTGAGTTTTCATCAGGTCCCTTAGGAAAAGGATTGCACTTTGTTCGGTCATGACAACTTCGCCTGTTTCATCAACGAAAATGGCTCTGTCGCCATCGCCGTCGTACGCTATTCCAAGATCTGCCTTCTCTTTCACAACTTTCTTGCAGAGAGCGGTCAAGGATTCCGGTTTCGGTTCAGGGTCTCTGTTCGAGAACGTTGGATCAGGCCAATCAAACAGGAAACTTGCCTTAACACCGATTTTCTTGAGAATCTTCGGAACCAGCAGGCATGCAGCCCCGTTTCCGAAGTCGACTACGACGTTAATTCTCTCTGGTTTTATTCTTTCAGCCACGAAATTAGCGTATTCCGTGTCCATTCCCTCGAGCTTCTTCGCTGATCCCGTGCCTGTTTTGAACTTTCCCGAGGAGCTGACATCGCCCAACTTTTTGTTCTCGTCTTCAAAGAAGCCAACTCCGTCTTGATGGAAAAACTTGACGCCGTTCCACTCCGCCGGCAGATGAGACGCGGTTATGTAAGTGGCTATATCGTTTCTCATTTTCCAGTTTGTGAAGATGCAGAGACTCGCAGGACAAGTTCCGACCAGATTGGCGTTTGATCCTGTCTTTTTCAATCCTGAAACGAATGCCTCCTCGAGTTGAGCTCCATGTTCTCTGAAGTCTCTTCCAATCGTGAAGGTGCCAGGGCAATAGGTTCCAGCTGCTTCACCTATTCTTGTCATAATCTCTTCTGTCAAGTCTTTACCGTAAATTCCTCTAATGTCGTAAGCTCTAAAAATGCCCATTCTATGTCACACTGCTTCCCTTAATTCATTAGTTTAGCTTCTATTAAAGACTGTTTTCTGATCAATGCCTTCAAACTTGTTTCATTGTCAAACAGCGAGTTTACGATTCAAGCCCGCGTGACATAACATCTCTTAGAGGCAGTGAAATAAAAATCTCGAACCCGAGTGTCCAAAAGATAAATTGAAATACGCGGTTTGCCCATTTTTAGTTAGTTCGAACGCCACAGGATAAACGTGTACACAGCTTTTATCACTGCGACATCTTACTCTAATCGTGGGAAAACATAGTAATCAACATAAAGGTGCAAGATAGGATGAATGATTGAAATGAAAGTGTCTCTCCCCCATTCTTCAAGAAACCAGTCTCGATTGGCCGCCCATAGCTGGACGGTTCCACCTATATGTTTAACGAAAGCATCCGCAGCATGCATAAAAGTTTCAAGAACGGGATATTTATCCCAAAAAGAAGCGGCATATTAATCGTATACAAGTCTTGTAGGTTGATTTCCCACAACAGAAAGCCTCTTTTTATCTCGTATATTTTGATCGCTTGGTCTAAAAAACTAACGCTATGTCGCCAATACTCTTGCCAAGTCTAGGAGGCTCAAATCAATAGGTTTCTCTGTCTTGCAGGATTCCTCGAGCCCAATGCTCGTTATTTTGCCATGCCGCAATACAACCGCTATGCTTTTTCGTCGTTCAGATATTAGTTCAACCGCTTTGTCCGCGAATAGGCTGGCCAGAAGCCTGCTTCTCGCCGATGGATTGCCGCCTCTCTGTGTGTAGCCCAAAACGGTGAGTCTCACTTCTGCTCCCGTCGTTTTCTCGATTTCATTAGCAAGTTGGCGGTTGTCTCCTATTCCTTCCGCTGCAACAATTATGCCTGATCTTTTTCCCCTTTTTTTTGTTTCTTTGATAGTTGTGAAGATTTTTTCATTTTCGTATTTCATCTCTGGAATAAGAATCATTTCTGCTCCAACGGTGACGCCCACAGTTAGTGCAAGGATCCCTCTTGTGCGTCCCATGACCTCAACTATGAAGATTCTTTCAAGGGAAACTGCTGTGTCTCGAATCTTGTCGATTTCGGTTACTGCTGTATTTACTGCGGTGTCAAATCCTATAGTTTCGTCCGTTCCAAAAACGTCGTTGTCGATTGATGCTGGAACCCCTATGATCAATGTATCGCTTTTCTTGCTTAGTTCTAGAGCTCCTTGGAGTGAGCCGTTACCACCAATAACAATGAGACCATTGACATTGTTTAATGCAAGAGTTTCGGCAGCTTTCTTGATTGCTTCATCCTTTTTGAATTCTGGGCATCTTGACGTATGAAGGATGGTTCCGCCCAAATGTAGTATTCCACCAACGGAGCGAGGAGTCAACCGTCTGAACGAGTTTGTTAATAAGCCTTCCCAACCCTTTTCAAAGCCTAAAACTTTGAAATTTCGTGAGTAGGCAATGCGGACAATCGCTCGAATAGCGGCGTTCATACCTGGCGCGTCTCCGCCACTTGTAACCACGCCTATAATCTTCAACTACCATTCCCTCATATCGACAAAACGCGTAGAAGTGTTTTAACTTTTCTCTTCACCTTTTGAAAAGACCTACTAGCTTGGCGCCCACTAAGAGTGCAAGACAAAAAGCTTAAGAAAAGCAACACCGCAAGCTAGTTCATGCCAGAGTTCTATTTCGAAGGTACTGCCAGCTGGAAAAGCGGAACTGAAAGCGACCTGACAATCAGAGGCAAGCGCTTCATCACTGTTAGTCCTCCCCCTGAGTTTGGCGGAAAACAAGGATACTGCGTTCCAGAAGAGGTGTTCGCAGCTTCACTTGCTTCCTGCATGAACACGATATTCCTTCTAATCGCGGGCAATTCTAAACTGGGGCTCAAGAAATTGGAAACCAAAACCACCGTGAAAATGAACGCTGAAGGACTGGAAAAACTAATCTTCACCCACCTACACTTCCTCATCACCGTGAAGCTAGAAAATGACAATGAACAAGAAAGGAGAAAGGCCCACTACATCTGTGAAAAAGCCGAGAAGATATGCCCCCTGAGACAATCATGGGGAGAAAAAGTCCCAATAAGCTTTGAACTAAACTTTCAGTAGCATCCCTCAGAGACTGATTGCCCATCAGCACCGCGCGCTTCTTACATGACTCGTTTCAACAGGCAGCGCACGTGAATGCCAACCTTCACACGAAACGATCATTAGTGTTCAATTCCCCGTTGCAAGGAGTGATTTGTAAATATCTAGTGTTTGTTCTGCAACTTTCTTCCAAGTAAAATATTCTAACACTCGTTTGCGACCGTTCTCGCCCCACGCTTTTGCTCTTTGTGGATCCTTAAGCACTTCTTTTATTCCCCAAGCTATGTCGACTGGATCTTCACCATTAACGTGAATTCCATTTTGATCCGGGCCTGAGGATATAACTTGCTCACGAAAGCCGACTACTCCATGAGCACCAACAACGATTGGCTTTGCCATTGACATAGCCTCTAGGCTAACTATGCCGAATGGTTCGTAAACTGATGGAAAAATGCAGACGTCAGCAGCGGCATAATGCAGGATCCTTTCGTCTTCGGGCACAAACTCAAAAAGACAAGTAACATTCTCCTTAATTCGAAGCCGAGCTGCCATCTCGATTATGTCTTTCTGTTCTTCACCCTTGCCCAAGATGACAAGTTTCGTTTGCGGATAGTCCTTTAGAACAATTGGGATAGCTTGCACGAGGTTCCTTACACTCTTGACCCAAGTGAGCCTGCCAACAAACAAGAGTAAATTCCAGTCTCTAGAAACCCCATATTTTTCTCTTTTTCCATCAACTGAGTCTCGTTTGCATTTCTGTGGATTATACCGTTCTGGGTCTACGCCATTCCAGACGACGCTGATTTTTGATTCAGCCCATCCGTGACGAACAAGATCATCCCTCATTGCATAGCTCACAGTGATTACCCGGTCCGCCAATTGCCCTGTTGCTTGCTCAAGGTGAGAAACCACTTCAGAGCCCCCTCCTCTGCTTCTGCCCCACTCTGTGCTGTGAACGTGAAAAACCACAGGAATTCTTGTTTCGTTCTTGGTTATGATGCCTGCGATGCTGCTTAGCCAGTCATGAACACAGACAATATCGAACTTGTATCCTTCTTTCTTGATCAACTCGTTGATGAACTTTGTAGCGCTTAAGACGTTGTAGATGAAAATGTCGTTGAAGAACCGGATGTTTGTCCCCCATTTTAGCAAATCATTGGTGACGAACATTGGAAATACGTTGCTTGCATCAGCGATGATTGGACGATGAACTTCGACTCCTTCCAAGGTTTCTATAGTTCTGAGATTTCCTGGGTTAAGAGTGAAAACAGAGACGTCGTGGCCTAACCTAACATACTCGCGAGTTATGTATTCCGCATACGTACCCAAACCTCCAACGAGCTGGGGGGGTACTCTAGTACAAAAAAACCAATCCTCAACCAGCTTCACCTATCAAATCTGTTATATCTAACAGTAAGACAGATTTTAGTCTTGCTTCTCCAGCAACAGATCTCAGTGTACCCTTGACAGCCGCAATAGTTTATGGAAAAGAAACATTGGTGGCAGACAAAAGATAGTCCCATTTTGACTTACACACAACAAACGATAGTGCCATGCGCAATTCGCATGTGAAACAGCGCTAAAACACAGCTGTTTTGATAGCTAACAAGTTTCAAAACTCGTCCAAGCATTTTCCACTTATCGCGCACACATATTTCTTTTTAACCCTATCATTTCTTTCACCGTTTATGATCTTCCGCGTCTTTCCATTTGATGGCATGCATGCATTTATCGCGCACATTTTTGTTTAAACCTAGATTACGATGATTTCACTCTACACGCAATAGAAGAAGCGGTTCAGAAGCTTCTTTTTTCATGATTTTTTTGATTTCAATCTTATCAAAATCTTTACAGTTGGCTGGATTTTCATCACAATCAAGACTTTTAACTACATAATGCTTTTCACCATTGATAATCCTTAAATCAACCACTCTTAAGCTTCTAACCACGAATTCTCTATCCTCCCTTCATATTTACTGTTGTAGTGCGATATAGTCATTTGCCCAAGGCTAAATAACGTGCACGCCATACAAACTCTGAGATATTTGGCAGAATTTGCAAAATTTTCACGTCCGCATGTTGGCTGGCATGCATTTTCACAACCTAGAGAATCAGGGACTTCACGATATTCTTCAGCGTCGATGCTGAGCTCTGAAGCTTTATAATCTCCTCATCTGTCAAGGGTAGCTTCAAAACTTCTCTCACGCCGTTTCTGTTCACGATTGTTGGAACACTGAGACAAATGTCATCCACTCCATAATAATTGTGGAGTAGACTTGAAATTGTGAGTATCGCGTTTTCATCTCGAATTACACTCTCAACGATTCTGGTGAGCCCAAGCCCAATAGCGTAGTACGTTCTTCCCTTAAGCTCAATAATCTTGTATGCTGCGTTCTTCACCTGTTCGAACATGTTGTTCATATATAGGTCATCAAGTTCTTGGCCGTAGACTGCACTGTAATCTTTAAGTCTCGTGCCTGCAACACTTGCCAAACTCCAAGCAGGTACTTCGCTGTCTCCATGCTCCCCAATAATGTAGGCATGGATATTCCTGGGGTCAACTTTGAGATGTTCTCCTAACACGTACCGCAAACGTGACGTGTCTAATAGTGTGCCAGAACCAATCACTCTGCTGGACGGAAAGCCTGAGAGTTTCAAGGCCGCATAAGTCATCAAGTCAACAGGATTTGTAGCAACTAAGAGAATGCCCGTTCTGTTGAATTCCTTTATCTTTGGGATTATCTGTCTAAAAATCTCAACATTGTTAGTCACTAGGCTCAAGCGTGATTCACCCGGTTTTTTGGCCAGTCCAGCAGTAATAACAACAATGTCCGCGTCTTGACAATCTTGGTAATCTCCAGCCCAAACTCTGACAGGTCGAACGAAGGATACACCATGATTCAGATCCATAGCCTCACCTTCAGCTCTTTTCTTATCGACGTCGATGAGGACGATCTCTGACACAGTTCCATGAATCATCAGAGAATAGGCAAACGATGATCCGACAAATCCTGTTCCGATTACAGCAACCTTTGAAGCATGGGAATATACGTTAGCTGACAAAAACCCACCTCATAGCAGCTGCAGGTACTACTGCTGTTTTTGGAGATAAATCTTTTACTCGCTTGTTTGCTAGTACTAAGTGCGATAAGAGTAATTAACCAAGAGACGCCAATAACTGGCAAAAATGCGATTATTATCGTCTTTAGGAGTGTGATAGTGTGAGTGTGAAAGATCCTGTGTGTGGAATGCCTTTAGACCCGTCTAAAACTCAGTTTACCACGAATTTCTTGTCTAAACAATATTATTTTGACAGCGAGTACTGCATGAGCAGCTTCATCGAAGGCGCCAAAATTGCTTACTTCTCCATGGAAATCGGAATAAACACTGACATGCCTACCTACAGCGGAGGGCTTGGTGTTCTGGCCGGTGATGTGGTTAGATCAAGTGCAGATTTGAGACTTCCGCTAGTTGCAATAACCCTAGTCAGCAAAAAAGGCTATCTTAAACAGAAAATAACGCCTGATGGATGGCAAATGGAATACCCTGAAGAATGGAATCCCTTGAAGTTCATGAAACTATTGCCAGAAACTGCAGTCATCAAAATTGACGGGCGAGATGTTAGAATTGGCGTCTGGGTCTATGAACACGATAGCTTAACGGGCGGAACCATTCCTGTGCTGTTCCTTACGACCGATGTTGAAGGGAACACTCGAGAGGATAGGGAAATTACTGATTATCTTTACGGAGGCGACGAAAAATACAGATTGAAGCAAGAAATAATCTTGGGAATAGGCGGGTTACGCATCCTTGAAGCGTTGAAAATCAACGTCAAAAAATACCACATGAACGAGGGGCACTCCAGTCTTCTAACCCTTGAACTGTTAAAGAACAATGATTTGAACGCTGACAAAGTAAAAAACTTGTGTGTTTTCACTACCCATACTCCTGTGGCTGCCGCATTTGATAAATTCTCGTACGACCTCCTTTCGGAGGTTCTTGAAACGGAAGTGCCTGAGAAAGTCTTGAAAGAGTACGGCGGACCTGACAGATTTAACATGACGCTTCTGGCCTTAAACTTAAGCAAGTACACTAACGGTGTGACAGAAGCGCATATGGAATATTCAAGGAAACTGTTTCCAGGATATCACATACAAGAAATAACCAACGGCGTCCATTCTTACACCTGGACATGCTCACACTTTAGGAAACTATTCGACAAGTATATTCACCGATGGGCAAATGAACCTGAACTCCTCGTAAGAGTTGATGCTATTCCCGATGAGGAATTATGGGAAGCCCACATGAAAGCGAAGCAAAATCTACTCGACTTTGTTCGTACCAGTTCGGGGCTCCAGATGGATATCGACGTTTTAACATTAGGCTTTGCCAGAAGAGCCACAGAATACAAACGAGCAACAATGATATTCTCAGACCTAGAGAAACTTAAAGAAGTTATGAGTCAGGACAAGTTTCAACTTATTTTCGCTGGAAAGGCACATCCAAAGGACGAGATGGGAAAAAGCCTCATCAAAGACATTTACGAGTTTAAAGACCGGTTAAAAGGCGAAATCAAAATAGCATATCTTGAAAATTACAACATGGAGATGGCTGGGAAATTAACTTCAGGTGTTGATATTTGGTTGAACACACCCTTGCCGCCGTACGAGGCTTCTGGAACAAGCGGGATGAAGGCGGCGCACAACGGTGTTATCAACTTCAGCGTTTTAGACGGGTGGTGGATAGAGGGCTGCGTGGAAGGTCTCACGGGTTGGGCGATAGGTCCATCCCCTGATCAAAGGCTCGATGAACAAGAGGCAAGGAAAAGAGAACTATCTGATCTCTACAATAAACTAGAATATCTCATTATCCCAAAGTTCTATCAACAGCGAGATGCTTGGATAGACTTGATGAAAAACTCTATAGGCAAAGTCGCATATTACTTCAATACGCACCGGATGATGCGAAGGTACACCACGGATGCCTATCTTTGACATAGCTTTGCGCGCGCGGTTAAGGGCTCTTGGATTTGTGAGAGGCGGACTAGGGTATGGACCAAAATTCTTTAACTGTAGAAGAGGTAAAAAAAACCGATATTGATGAATTACTGAAGAAGCTAGCAGCGAACCAGAAGGGTCTTTCTTCCTCAGAAGCGGAAAAACGACTTCAGCAATACGGACCTAATGAAATTAAGGAGAAAAAAGCTAACCCGCTGAAGAAGTTTCTTGATTATTTTTGGGGTCCAATTCCATTTATGATTGAGGCAGCAGTGGTAATGTCTGCGGTTATCCAACGTTGGCCTGATTTCGGAATAATCTTCACGCTTCTGATGGTAAACGCCATAGTAGGGTTCTGGCAGGAACACAAGGCAGGAAATGCCATTGAAATGCTAAAACAGAGACTAGCCCTAAAAGCCCGGGTTCTGCGAGATGGTAAATGGCAGGAGAAGCCGTCTGGAAAACTTGTGCCAGGCGACATTGCCCGATTACGCTTGGGAGACATCATCCCCGCCGACGTAAAACTAATTGATGGAGATTACCTTTTAACCGATGAGTCCGCACTAACTGGCGAATCTCTGCCTGTCGAGAAGCACTTGTCCGATGTTGGATATGCAAGTTCCATCGTCAAACAAGGCGAAATGAGCGCGCTCGTTGTTAATACAGGAACAAGAACGTTTTTTGGCAAAACCACCAAGCTTGTAGAAGAAGCCAAAACCCCGAGTCACTTCCAAAAGGCCATCAGCAAAATAGGCGATTACCTGATTTTGCTAGCTATAGGACTTGTAATAGTAATCTTTCTGGTCTCGATTTTTCGGGGACAAAACATCCTTGAAATCATCCAGTTCACATTAATTTTGACTGTGGCATCTATACCGGCAGCGCTCCCCACAGTCCTATCAGTCACCATGGCCATAGGCGCGATAGCCCTCGCCAAGAAGGAAGCAATAGTAAGTAAATTGGTCTCAATTGAAGAAATGGCCGGAATGGATGTGCTGTGCTCAGACAAAACTGGCACTATCACCAAAAATGCGCTGACTATTGGAGGAACCAAACCTTATGTCGAATTCTCTGAAAATGACGTACTATTGTTTGGTGCACTCGCTTCGAGAGAAGAAGATCAAGATCCTATTGACAAAGCAATCTTGGCCAAAACCAAGAGCACACCTGCTATTGAAGATAGCATCAACCGCATCAAAGTAACGAGTTTTAAGCCTTTCGATCCGGTCGTAAAAAGAACTGAGGCAACAGTGCAAGGAGAAGATGGCAGCCAGTTCAAAGTAACCAAAGGAGCCCCCCAAGCGATTCTGGCCTTGATTGAAGACAAGAAACCGATCAACGATAAATTGACAGAGGATGTTGATGAGTTCGCTGAAAAAGGATATCGGGCGCTGGGAGTGGCTCGAACTGACAAGGAGAATAGATGGCAATTTGCAGGTTTAATCGCTTTGTTTGATCCCCCTAGAGACGATTCAGCCGAAACGATAAAGACGGCTCAATCGATGGGTGTTAGCGTCAAAATGGTCACGGGTGACCACATAGCTATTGCCAAAGAAACTTCGCGACAAGTAAACCTTGGAACAAATATTATACTGCCTGCGACTTTCTTGGACAGGCCCGATAGCAAAGCTCAACGCGTGGTTGAAGAGGCTGAGGGTTTTGCGGAAGTCTTTCCTGAACATAAGTACAGGATTGTGGAGTTGCTCCAAAGTAAGGGGCACATTGTGGGTATGACTGGTGATGGGGTTAATGATGCGCCTGCTTTGAAGAAAGCTAACGCGGGTATCGCTGTTGAGAGTGCCACCGACGCTGCAAAGTCCGCAGCGGATTTAGTTCTGACCAAGCCGGGTCTTTCTGTTATTATCGACGCAATTAAGGAGAGTCGCAAGATTTTTCACCGCATGACGAATTACGGTACGTACCGCATTGCTGAAACGATTAGGGTGTTGCTTTTTATGACTGCTTCAATTATTATATTCCAGTTTTATCCTGTTACTGCTCTCATGCTTGTTCTGTTGGCGCTTCTAAATGACTTGCCAATAATGACCATAGCGTATGACAATGTGAAATACTCGGATAAACCTGAGAAATGGGACATGAGAACTTTGTTGGGAATAGCGACGTTTCTCGGAATAATCGGGGTATTCTCGTCTTTCGGTATTCTCTACATTGGATTAATGGTTCTGAAGTTAAACCCATTGGTGCTCCAATCGTTCATATACCTGAAGCTTTCAGTGGCGGGACATTTGACCGTCTTTGTGGCTAGAACAAAAGGTCCATTTTGGTCTGTAAAGCCAGCAAAACCTCTCCTTTTCGCGGTCATTGCTACTCAACTGGTTGCCACAGTAATCACGGTTTACGGAATTTTGCTTCCGGCAATGGGGTGGGGGCTAGCTCTTCTTGTATGGGGATATGCGCTGACACTTTTTGTCATAACAGACTTGGCCAAAGTGCGCTTATACAAGCTACTCAACCACACTGGTATAAAGTTTCATCGCTGAGGGAAGCTAAAATTTTAGAGCAAAAGGGAGCGTTTGTCATGCATGCATCACCTCTCTCTAATAAAGCTTAGAAAGTCTGAATCAGATACAAAAAGACTGTTTAGTGTTCCATTGTATCCGGTCATACCAATAATTGGGGCAGGCAGCTGTATTCTCCTAATGTATTATCTGAGCGACAACGCTAAGGTTACTTCAGTCGTGTGGTTCTTCGGTGGATTGCTCATCTTCCTGATCATGACCAGAAAGCAGGCAAGATGACTTCAGCCATGAACTCTTGTTTAGAGAATCAGTGCGCGTCGAATAGCCTTATATTTCTTGAAAGACAGAAAGGATTTCGCGTATTCCACGATGTCGGAAGGTGAATGGATGGCAAAGAAGAAGGGCTCAAAATATGAATGTAGAGAATGTGGGCTTGTTGTAGTCGTTGACGAGCCCTGCGGATGTGCTGCATGTGAGCTTGTATGCTGCGAAGTTCCAATGAAGGAAATGAAGCCGGAAAAGAGAAAACGCCCACCACATAAAGACACAGTGTCAGTTGAACTCGCTGAAGATGAATACGAAGAACATTGGATCATTGCGTGCTGGGAAAGAATGCTTTATCTTTTCGTAAGTGCTAACCTAGATGGGAGACTATGGAAATCAACATTAGTAATCCATGCGTCGAAAGAAAGACTCTGCACTGCATCAACTGCAATAATCATTTCATGACTGTTAGGCCTTCAATAAAGAGCATTATTGTCTCTAGACACTTTGTCAAAGATTTGAAAAATGAAAAAGAAATGAATTCCATCATAAAAGAAGTTCTTGACTGCTCTGATTTGGGATTCACTGAATTGCACAAATTTGAGGAGAACATAGATGGAAATCTCGTTTTTAGGGCAAAGAAAGAAAGGCTGCACATAGTCTATTGCGTGGACAAGAAAATGAGAATCATCTTCTTGCGGGCATTCAGGAATTACAATGAGTACGCAAGATTCCTAGAAGATAAGAAGGAAATCAAGAAAATGATTGTGCATTTGTGATATCAGTCAGACACGAGGGAAGAAGTTGGCTAAAACTAATGAAATGGACAAAACAAGTGGATCAGAAAAAATAGAGGACAAGATTGTGAGAAACGAGGAAAAGAAGAAGAAGTCGCGGCTGAGAACACGAGGACCATACAGAAAAGCACACGCTGATTGGTGAGCGACCCCAAAGAAATCACACATGTGCCAATTCACTTCTAAAAGCACATAATAGTAGTCTTATAGTACCTAAAATTCCATATGGTTAGGAAATGATCTTCCAACCTGCTATTAGCGCGCCGCGACACATAGCAAGAAAGGATAGTCGAAAAGCGCCAGGCTTCAGAAGTCTGTCAATCCCTTTTCCGGAGAATGGGAGCTCCATAAATAACTATGTTTCTAATCTCTTTATCTGCATAGCCTTCAAGGTTGCGGCAATACCTGCGGTTGTCAAGACACTATAGAGAGCCCTTTGCATGCATGCCAAAGTTAGTTTGTTATGTTTCAGTCAGCCGTGTAAGTTCTTTGATGTTGTGTATCTCAATTAGATTGCTAGAATGTGGCTTGGAGGTTCTAAAGGCGGCGGTGAAAAGAATCGTGTCTTGGTCGCGGATTAGGCTCATTGAGTGAAGCTGAG